>Ga0116195_1000026_pt1 | contig 175055 bp, 117 predicted proteins | sample AD_SCU002_MetaG_FD_89881 | JGI IMG/M metagenome (GOLD analysis project Ga0116195, IMG submission 89881) | Active sludge microbial communities of municipal wastewater-treating anaerobic digesters from China - AD_SCU002_MetaG | ecosystem: Engineered > Bioreactor > Anaerobic > Digestate | place...
ATCCGCCCTTATCGCAGACCTACCTATCCGCCCTTGCCGCGGACCTACCTATCCGCCCTTGCCGCGAACCTACCTATCCGCCCTTGCCGCGGACCTACCTATCCGCCCTTGCCGCGAACCCACCTATCCGCCCTTGCCGCGAACCCACCTATCCGCCCTTGGCGCGGACCTATGTGTCCGCCTCCCCCCCTTCTACAGCCCGCTCCTCACCTCCATTCTCCCATCAATCACAAACACGCCTGCACGAATGTCGATCTCCACCACAGGCATCCGCGTCCCGAAGCCGAGCAGCATCGCGCAATGATGCGGAAATTCACCTTCTCCGGTGGCCTCGATTACCGGGCGTGTGAAGCGTTCACCAAATGCGGGATAGTACTCACCCTCCCGCACACCGAGCGAGGATGCGCCGAACGCGGTGCACACGCCTTCCGCACCGCGTCCCCGCAACATCACGCCACCCTCGCGCACTTCGGCGCGAATGTCGGGATGCAGTTGCAGCCGGCTCACCCAGCGATGCGTACCGCGTCCGTGCAGCCAATCCATCACCAGCAGCCAATCCGGACCCACGAGCAGCGCACGTTCGTGCACCAACCCGCCGCCGATGCGCGTGTAGCCATCGTGCGCACCTCGGAGCAGCGGCATGCCACCGCGTTGTTCGCTCTCGATGTGAAGTATGCGGGCGCGACGTCCGACGCGAAAACTCTTCCACACTTCGGACTGCTCCGCATCGTCGATGGCAATGGTGGAATGCGCCGCGGTGCTGCGCGAATAGCGGCGTTCGGGGGATTCCTTGTAATGGTAGACGCCGGTGTCCGTTATCCAGCGACGGCCGTCCACGGACAGCTCAAAACTCAGCGTGTCGCAATGCGCGTGACCGGGCTGATAATCCGGACCGACAAGTCCCGCATCGAACACCGTCCACAGGCGTTCGCTGGACACGGCGAGCAATCCCGACACCTGTTCCGGACCGATGCCGCCAGTGAGCTGTGAGGACGCTGTCCATCCCATCGCCGTACACAGCGACCTGCCGCGTTGCAGCACTTCGTCGGTGCGAAGGAAAAAGCTCGATGTCGCATCGTTGAAGTACGGAATCTCGCCGTCGGGATGGCGCATGTGCTCGAGAAAGCGCGTCATCCGAGCAGCCGCTTCACCAACGGCTTCGGGCACCGGCTCGCCAGCGAGATGCATTGCTTCGGCCATGTCCAGCACATCATTGAGCATGGAGACGTGGTACATGGGGCTGCGTTCGAAGTGACAACCGTCGAGCAACACCTGCTCGGCGAGTTCGCGTGCGAGTAATTCCATGCCGATTCGCCACGCACGATTCCCGGTGGCGGATTCCAGAGCCAGGCCCGCGAACACCAGCGCCTTGATGTTGCGCAGCAGGTGATTGGCCATGGTGCCCTTCTCGAGATTGCGCAGCAGCACGCGGGTCATCTGCTCCACGCCTGTGGCGATGATGCCGAGACGCGCATCCGTCTTCTCCACGCCGCCGTGCAGTGCGAGGCCATGCAGTCGCACCCAACTTTCTATGCGAATTGAAAGCACATACGGATGCCAGGCACTGCGGCGCGCATCGGTGGCGGTGAGAGGAAACGCCCGGTCCCAGGAGCAGGCGAAATTCAGTGCGGCGTCGAGCATACCGTCGCCCCGATCCGCCAGGATAGCGAGCAGGTAATCATGGTAACCGAAGTGAAACTGCCAGAGCAGCGGCTTGCCGCGCAGCAACGCCGGCCACTGCGCGGCGTCCTCGGGCAGTTCCATTGTGTCGCGGAGAAAGGAAAAGCGCCGCTCCACAATGTCGATGTCCTCGCAATGATAACGCGAACCCAGCGGCGGGAGCGCCCGCATGCCCACAGCGGCGGGACGAGTGGCCACGAACAGCGGCAGCACACCAGCGCTGCCCGCCATGCGCAGCAATACGCCCTTGATCGTGCGATGAATCCGCCAGTAAATCATCGACGGCCGCAGATACCACAGCGACCAGAACGTCACGCGCAACCGCGCGAACAATGATGCATGTTCCGGAGCGTTGGGCATACTCACGACAGACTCCCTCCCGAATGACGCCATTCGTCCGACCAATGCCTGCGGCGACGGAGCAATCCTCGCTGACTGACGATGGCGAGCAGCCACGCCGGCAGCAACATTAGCACACCATCCACACACACATTGGCCAAATACAGATGCTTGAGTAAATCCCTGCGACCGTCACCGAAAATCTGCATCCACATGTCCGCGAGGGCTCCCACCGCCAACAGCAGCATGGCCGCGGACAGCACTCGCGTCAGCCGACGTTGATCGCGCATTCCCACGGCACCCAGTAGTATCGCGAGTGCCAACATTGCGAGCAGCCCTCCTCCGCGCGGGAGCAGCGCCTCCTTGAAACGGGACCAAGTGGTGAAGACGTCGCCCGATGCCGCGACCGGCGGCGCCACTCTCCGCCAGCGGTCCCTGTCGCCACCTTCATTGTACAACAGTTGCTTGGATAGATGCCGGACTTCGCTGCGCTGCATACTGTCTGCCGCGAACGTCAGCATCCTCCAGGCTATCGAGGGTTCATGCAGTATCATCGACGCGGTGACACGGTGCGTCATCAATTCCGGATAGCGCCTCATGCAATCCTCGCCCATTGCGCTGTACCCGTGGAAACCGATGTAGCGCGATGCTTCGGGCACGCCCAGGCGACGTAAATGCGTGCCGGGTTGTTCGCTGAACGTCAGACTGCCGCAAAACACGCTTTGATACGCATTGACAAATCGCGTGCCGTACACACTGCCTTGCAGCACCGGTATCGCGCTGGGCACAACGATGAGCAACAAGACATGTACCGCCAGGCGTGAGCGCTGCGTGCGCCAGAGTCCCCACGGTACCAGCAACGCGCCGGCAAGTACGCCCCAATGCACATTGCTCAATTTGGCGGTGGTGAGAAACAGCAGCGCTGCCATCACCACCCAGGGACGCCAGCGGCTGTCCTCCTCGCCATAGTAGCGGCCAATCGCCAGCAGCACCGCAAGCAGGCCCACAACCGATGCGGGCTCCTGATAAAAACTCACCAGGTAGGCGGAATAGTGCGTGTCGAGCATCATGAGAATGAAGGGCACACCGATCAGCAGCATGTACCATGGCGCCATGCCGCCCGCGTGCTTGCGCAAGGAGTGCAACAGCAGAAAGAAAAACACAAGCACGGCAACGCGCGCGCCGACGGCGATCCACGGGAGGTACAGCACACTGGACGAATGCAGCAGCGCGTTCAGCAGCACACCCGGCAGCCACAGCAGCAGCACCGAACTCACCCAGCGCGAAGTGAACGGCATGTCGAGCTTCCAGTATGCGAGCACATTGTTGTAGAATCGAAGCCCGTACGCCTCGCTTCCTTCCTCGGGCCAATTCTCGGCGAAGCCCACGGGACCGCTGCTCACCCAGGGGTGCAGACGTGAAAAGTCGCCATTGTCCGCCAAGCCGATGTGCGACTGCAGCACCGAGCCGACGGCGAGCAGCAGCAACATCAGCAACATCATTACGTGGACAAGATAGCGCCTGAGTTTCATGGCTTGCTCCGTGTTATTCGCGATTCATGCGTTTCATCCTCCGTGGCACTCCGTCATTCTGCCACGCCCGCATGTCCCGGAGCCGTAACCAGCGGCAGATCATCGGGACTGTCGGCGGGGCGCCATCGCTCCTCATCGACGAGATTACGGAGCCACAACTCCAATGTCAACGCCGCCCATATCGGCAGCGCTGCGTCGCGTTTGCCGGCCTCATTGTCATCCAACATGGCGCGCAAAACGTCACGCTGGAACAATGCCGCCGAGCGGGCGTCGCTGGCGAGCAGAGTGTCGCGCACAAACTCCTGCAACCCCCCGCGCAGCCAACCACGGACCGGAGGGCTGTATCCGGTTTTCGGTCTATGGAGAATATTCTCCGGAATCCGTCCATCGAAGGCCCGCCGCAACCCCACCTTTCGGTGATCGCCAGCAGCGAGTTTATCCGCGTCCGGGAGTGTCATGCAAAACTCCAGCAGCGTGTGATCGAGAAACGGCACGCGCATTTCCACACCGTGGGCCATGCTGGTTTTGTCCATGTTCTCGAGATTGAGCTGCGGTAAAAAAGTCAACGCATCCGCGGCCAGCATGCGCGACAGCGGCGAGAGGCCGCGCGTGCGGTGCAGCACCGCGTGGTGATGGCCGAATACGCCCTCCTCGTCGATCACGCCCACGGCCTCCGGTGCGAGCATTTGCCGGAGTTGCTCCACGGTGAGGTAGGACGAGTAGCCGAGGAAGCGCTGCTCGAAGGGCTTGTGTACATGCTCAAGGAGTTGCAATGGCCGTCGTGCCTGCTCGATTCCCAGCATGCCAAAGCGCAGCATCGTTCGCACGGCAGCACCCGCAATGCGAAACACGGATGTCGGGACTTGCCGCAGGCCTTCGCCCAACATGACGGCCGGGTAGCGGGGATAGCCGGCAAATACCTCGTCTGCGCCCATGCCGGTGAGCAGCACGGTGTGCGTGGCCTTCGCGGTCTGTGTCAATGCGTCGTTCGCGATCACCGTGGGGTCGGCGAGGGGCTCGTCCAGATGCCAGAGCACCTCGGGAAGGCGACGTATCACCGACTCGGGCCCCGGGGCGATGTCGATTTCCCGCAGGGATGCACCGAAGCGCTCGGCTGCCATGCGCGCATAGGGCATGTCGTCCTCGAATACATCGCGGGCGCGGCTGCTGTCGGAATACGCCGCGGTGAGGCAGTCCGGCATCACGCCGTGCTCGCGCAGCAATGCGAGCAGGATGGTGGAATCCAGTCCCCCGCTGAGCAGCACGCCCAGCGGCACATCGCTCACGAGCTGCGATTGCAGCGCTTCACCGAGGCGGACCCGCAATTCCTCGTCGCGCTGTTCCGGTCGCGCATCCGCCGAACGCGCGCGCTTCCACTGTTCGATCAGGTCCCAGTAACACCACTGCTTCGCAGCACCATGTTCCCAACGGAGAGCATGCCCTGGCGGAAGCCGTCGTATCCCGCGAAACAGCGTGCGTTCGCCAGGCACCCATAAAAAAGCGAGTTGCGCCGGAATATGCTCCATCGCCACCTCGCGTGTGCGCGGGAGCACAGCCGCGATGGCCTTGGCCTCGGAGGCGAAATACAGCGCTCCGTCCTCCTCCGCCAGATACAGCGGTTTGACGCCGAGATGATCGCGCGCGAGCAGCGTGCGTCCGCTCTCGGTGTCGTGAAACGCGAAGGCGAATTGTCCGCGCAATCGCGGCAGCGCGCGCTCATCCCATTCCATACAGGCACGCAACAGCACTTCGCTGTCGCTGCGCGTGCGGAAATCATGACCCTTGCTCCGCAACTCTTCACGCAGCTCACGGAAATTGAAAATCTCACCATTGAAGGTCAGCGCAAAGCGCCCATCCTCCGACAGCATCGGCTGTCGCGCCTGCGCGCTGAGATCGATGATATTCAGACGTCGATGTCCCAATGCTGCGTGACGCCCGGTCCACACTGCCCCGCCATCGGGTCCGCGGTGCCGTTGCATCTGCGTCATGATGCGCACGGCACGTTCGTCGTCACGTCCGAGAATGCCCGCGATGCCGCACATCAGTTCCGTCCTCCGTCGCGCTGATCTCCGCGCAAATTCCGCAGCACCGTTTCGACGCTCGTGGCGGTGTCGCTCCAGCGCTGCTCCCGCACCAGTGCTCGTCGGCGCATCCGCGCCTCGGGCGAATCCGTCGCCAACGCCTCGGCGATGCATTGGGAAAACTCATCCACTGTGGCCGCCGTCGCACATTCACCGGGGAAGGCCCGTTCCACCTCGATGATCGGCGGACTCACCACGGGCAAACCCATGGCGAGATATTCACGCAATTTCACCGGACAGGAATAGCGAATCCATTCGGATTGCACAAAGCTCATCCATGCCACGTCGAAATGGGCGGCGTAGCGCGGCAACTCCTGTTGCGATTTCGGCCCGAGGAAATGCACATGCGGCAATGCCGCCAGCGCCGACAGGTCCAGCATCGGTCGGCCGATAAAGACGAATTGCCACTCCGGATGGCGCCCGGCCAATGCACGTATCAGCACCAGATCCTGCAAGCCTTCGAGCGATCCCCAGTAGCCAATGATCGGATGCGGAATATCGCGCAGGTCGTCCGGGGATTCGTTTGTCCGCAACGGCGCATCAAGAAACACGTCGTGCACTCCGTGCGGAATGTACCACACCTGTCCGCGTGTCGCTGCAATTCGCTCATGGAGACCGATGGAGGCGCAAATCACCGCGTCCGCCTCTTGCAGCATGCGTTCGTGATCCTCGGCAATACGGGAAAAGGTCATGCTGTCGTAATAGGCGGTGTAATTGTCCTGCACGTAGTACAGCACCTCGCGGTGCGGAATCCGGCGCAGCATGGACGCCGCCGTCGGGAGACCGGCCCAGAACAACGCCGTTCCCATTCCCGCACGCTTCATGCTCCATCGAAGCTGCAAGGCAAGGAGGAACTGATTGAGCGTACGCACAACGGAAACGGACCAGAAGGGCAACAGCACGGGCGTCAGCACCCACACATTCTCGTCGCGTCGCAGAAAGCGCGCCATGCTCGTCAGTTTGCGCAGCACACGACGAAACACGCGCGGCGAATCGAGCCCGGGCATGCCAACTCCGATGCTGTTCACGAACAACACCGTCCATCCGCGCCGTGCAAGAATGCGCATCCACTGCTTTTCCGTCATCGGATTGTGTACCCACCAGTCATTGCCCGCGAAACACACCAGATGCTTATCCACGCTGCCTCCCCGCGAGTGCTTCGCGATACACGCAACGCAGCACCTCCGCTTCGCCATCCCAACGAAATTGCTCCCGGGCCCGCATGGCGATCGTTTCACCGGCGGGGATGTTCAACGCGGCGCTGATCGCGTGTGCGATTGCTTCGGGAGACTGCGGATCGGCGCATACGCCGTATCCCCCCTGCTCCACCACGCTCGTCAAACCGGGAAACGCACTGGCCAGCACAGGAAGTCCGGCGAAGAGATATTCGTACAGCTTGTTTGGCGCGGCGTAGTAATTATTGCGGCCGTTGTTGCGGTACAGCAGCACGCCGACGTCGGCGGATGCGGTGAGCCGCGCCAATTCATCAGGCGCTGTCCACCCGATACGATGCCCTCTGCCGCCCAGTGCTTTCATCTTCTCGTCCACACGCCGCTCGTACTCGCCATCGCCTTCGCCGATCAGCACCAGCCGCACTTCCGGACCGAGCATGGCCACGGCATCGATCAACTCCAGAAGACAGCGCGATTCGGCGATCAGCCCTTGATACAGCAAAAGACGCGCATCTCCATCCACTCCGAGCAGGCGGTGCAAGGCATCGCCGCGCACAATCGTGGGTGCATGCTCCGGGATATTGCGCACCACGGCGGGCAGCACGCGCGCGCCGTATTCCTCATGCATGATGCGGGCACGGTTCTCCTCGGGCACGACAACGCGCTCCACCCGCCGCACGATGTAGCGCTCCACAGCCCGCCACACCGGACGCAACGGTGCGTTGTCCTCGGCCGCCTCTGTCCATAGTTCGTGCGCCGCGAATATCACACGGCGCGGAGCGAACAACACCCAGGGCAACAGCGGCAGCATGCCAGGCATGTCGTGTCCCACCAGCAGCGCTGCGCGGCTTCGCCAGGCCTGCCACATCGCTTTCACAGTGAATTCGACAAAGCGCAGCAGCTTGAGCATCGGCGTCTGCCGCGCGGAGTACTCGCGGGAAAACAGGTGAACATAGCGGATGCGCACATCCGGCAATTGTTCCCTCAGCGCTTCGGGATGCTGATCGTAGGATGGAACAATGAGGTCGGCTTCGAACTCATCGCGCAACGCGCGCAATTCCGCTCCGAGCACGGGGAGCTTGCGCACCTGATTGAACGCGATATGCGCGATGCGCGGCAAGGTCATGTCGTTGCCCTCCGTGACGCGCCACAGCGGCCTCGTATGTACCCCGCCATCATCGCCGCCTCCTTGAGCAGCACGAAGAGATAGCCACCGAAACTCATCGACAGCGACAGCCGATCCCAACGGAATGCGCGATAGAGATGGAGGAAATGTCCCTGCACCAACAACAGCAGGACAAACGCCAACCATGGAACGAACACCACGCCCGGAACCATGATTGCGGCAACTCCCCATTTTACAAAGGCTTTCACGTAACGACGCGTCAACGAGCGCGCCTCGCCATCGCCCACGCCGTAGAGGTAGTATTGCCGCAGGAAGCTCCGCATCGTCGGGCGGAGTTCCCAATGCACCAGCGCATCCCAGCGCGTGACAAAGCGCATGCCCATGTCCTTCATGCGCAGGCACAGTGCCGTATCCTCGCCGGCAAAACTGAGTTGTTCGGGGTAGCCGCCAGCGCGCAGCAGCGAGTCCCTGCGCACGGCGAAGGAACGCGAAGAAGGTAAAAAGGTCTCCGGCGCATTCGCATGCAATGGCAGCGTGCCGGCCGCCGTGAGGCGTTGAACAAGTCGCCGACCCTCCAGCGTGTATCCTCCCCCCACCGCATCGAGTGTCGCATCATCCAGCAACGGTGCGGTAATCCGCTCCAACCATTCCTCATCCAGGCGGCAACCGGCATCGGTGATTGCGAGCACATCGCAGCCCGCGGCGGCGATGGCGATGTTTCGTCCACGTGCTATCGACGCGCCTTTCTCCTCCAGCACGCGCAGCGGAAGGTCCAGCTCGGCCCGACGCAACAACGCCACCGTGTCGTCGGTGGAACCACCGTCGCACACCACCACCTCGGCGGGCAGCACGCTGCCATTCCGCACTCCGTCGAGGAACAGCGGAATGGCCGCCGCCTCATTCAGCGTGGTGAGAATCAGCGATACGGGTATCGTGCGTTTCCGCGTCATGGTACTCCGGTAAAAACACCGCCGCCCCCGCCATGGCGAAGCCGAGCAGATATTTGAGTCGGATGAAATACAGATAGTTCGGTACGATAATCACGATCAACAGCAGCAGCGCCATCAACGTCCATTTCTGCCAGGGCTCGACAAGTCCGGCGTAACGCCGCACACCTTCCCACCAGAAGCGCAGCATCGACGCATATACCGCCAGCGTGCCAAGTATGCCCACTTTTAACAGGAAAGTGAGGGCGTCGATATGCGTCTGCACATGTATGCCGCTGTACTGTTCCGCCACATCGAAAGCGCCACCATCGAAAGGCAGATGCACGGCGATTTCGGCCCAGGGCGCGCCCCAACCCAAACCCCACAGCAACGCGCCTTCGCGCTGTAGCACCGCCCAGACGTTGACAATTTCCAGATAGCGCGTCCCAAAGGACAGGTCGCCGTACAGTTTGAGCGCATCCACCCAGTTGAACGCGCTGCCCAGCGCGTAGGAAATCGCCTCGCGCATGGCTTCACCCATGAACAGCGTGTACACCACGAACACCGCTCCCACCGCAACCACGAACACCACGCCGAGTTGCCGCGCACTGATTTCGCGGCGATGCATGATGCCGATCATCACCAATGCGTACGCCGCCTGCAGATAGGTGAGCTTTCCCAAGCCCGCCACAAGCATCACGGCGAAATACGCTGCCAGTGGCAACGCCGCTATCGCCACGCGCGGTGCTCGCCGCCGGTACAGCAGTGCGGTGACCACGCTCATGCACAGCAGCACCGCGGTGAGCGGCAAATCACTGCCGAGCAACACGCGCGAATATCCTCCGATATCCAATCCGCCGCCGCTGGCATAGCGCCATAAAAACACCCCTTGCCGCGCGAGCAACACGGCACCTGCCAGCAGCAAGGCAAGCCAATAATCCCGTTGCGTCCGAAATACGCGCGAGAAGATGAAGTAGAACACCAGCACGTGTCCGAGCATGCGGATGTCCCAGGTGTAGGCACTGAAGGAGAGTGCGTTCCACCAACCATGCAGCGCGCCGAACACCCATACCAGCAGCAGGGGCATGAGGTAGCGGTCGGCGGGAAAAACACGCCAGGCACCCGCGCGCAGGGCATGCGCCCATTCGCGCACCAGCACCGGCAGCAGCAGCAGCAGCGACACGACATCCATCACCGCGAAGCCGAACACCTTCACCGCCAACACCGTGTTGGCGATGTTCTCCTCGACAAAGGCCTCCTGACTGCTGAGGTTGAATTCCTCGTACGACACGAGAAACGCCACGAACAGGAACAGGGCCAATCGCATGTTCACCAGCACCAGTACGCCCGCACCTATCACGGCGATCATGGCCAGCAGCGTGGCCGGCGTCCGTACGAAGTGTTCCCCCATCGCCACGAGCAGAACGATAATTCCCAGCACCACGCCGGCAATGCGCAGTTCCTCCGTGCGCTCACGCGCCAACATGCGTAGTGCCTGTATCATGCGCCCGTCCTCCGTGGAAGCGCCAGGCGCAACAAGCCGCGCAATTCCGTGATGGTGATTGTTCCGAACAACAGCATCAACGCGAGGGCAAGGGCCGCACCCACGGCGCCTTGCCACAAGCCGGTGGCGCTCCCTGTCAGTGAGAGTAACGCGGGTGGCAGCACACAAGCGAGAGTCGCGGTGAGTACGCGCCTCGCGGGAAACACCATGCCGAGCCGGGTGAATGCGAACAGTGCATACAGCGCCGCCGCCACCACCTCGGCCACAAGCACACCCAAGGCCGCGCCCTGTAAGCCCCATTGCGCAATCGTCCACGGCGAAAGCAGCACACCAGCCAGCAAGGCCAGTATGCTCGCCCACACGGCATACCAGACCGCGCGGCTCACCATGAGCACATTGCTCGCGACAAGTCCGAGTGAAAACAGCGGGAGGAACAGTCCGAGCGTCTGAAGCACAGGTGCGGATTCCTCGAACCCCGTCCCGTACAACAACGCAACCAGCCACGGTGCGAGCTGCCAGAACAGCAGCGCGGTGAGGCAACCGAGCGCGTACACATACACCGTGCCGTCCCGGTACAGTTCCTTCGCACGTGCGCCCTCCTCCGCCACCACACGGCTCAACACGGGGTACAGCATGGCGCCAATGCTGGAGGCGAGAAACAGCGAAGCGAAAATCAGGCGCGAGGCGGCGGAGTATATTCCGACACGTTCATCCGTTGTTATCCATGACAGCATGAGCACATCCAGACGCTGTATGGCGAAATGCGTGCCATTGATCAGGAGAAAGGGCAAACCCGTGAGTACCATGCGGCCGACAAGCGTCGCCTCCAGATGCCAGCCCACACGCATGTCGAGCTTTCGCGCCCAGAACGCTCCGATGACATATTTCACCAGCGACACCACCGACGTGACCGCCACCAACGCGAGCAACCCTCCACCGGCGAGCACCACGATCACATTGCCCAGCAGGAACACCAGCATGCAGAGGATTTCGATGATGGCGAAGGGATAGAAGAGATCGTGCGCGTTCATCAACGCCTGATACGCGTTGGACAGGCCACTGAACAATGGACCCGCGCTTCCCACAGCCAGCGCGAGCAGCAGCAATTCCGAATACCCCGACACCCAGCCCGTGCCCATGATCAGCACGATGAGCAGCATGCCCACCAGCAATTGCAGCACGAAAAAATTGTCCAGATACGACGAAGCCAGCGCACGGTCGCGCGCAACATCGCGTATCACCAGATTGGTGACGCCCAGATCGGCAAAGGCGAGATACAAGGTGAGCACATTCATCACCGTGGCGTAATGTCCGAGTACCGCCGCACCCAGCTCGCGCGCGAGATACATTGCAACGCCCACGCTTACCGCGCGATACAGCACGCGGGACACTGTCAGTGTCCAGAAATTCAGGGCGACGCGTTGCAGCGCGGGAGCCGTCATGGCACCGTCCGCCGCTCAGGCCGAAGGCAACGCGCGACGCGTCCGCAGCCAGGTCGAAAGCATGACATATCCCACCGAAGCGAGCAAAGCCACAAACACTGTCATCAGCATGAACGCCGCGCGGCGCGGCGACGTCCGCTGGATGGCGGGCGTGGCCTGGTCGAGCACCTGCACCGTGGGAGTGTCGCGCGCCTCCTGCACACGATCCTCGTAATACTGCTGACTGAGGAAGAGGATCACTTGCTCCAGTATTTTCACGTCCCGCATCAAGCCCGCCATTTCCCGCGCCACCTCGGGCACGCGTTGAAACGGCACGGCATAATCTTCGCCGGCCGATCCCGATGCCATGGCGGCGTATTGGCGCGACAGCTCTTCGATTTGCGATTGCAGCTGCGCCACCACACGGCTGTGTTCGGCGAAATCCCTCCGGGCCACACCCAGCTCAACACGGGCCTTCGTCAGTTTCTCCCGAATATCCGCGGCGCCCGTAAGCGCGGCTTCCATCTGCTTTTCGAGGAACACCGATTTGTTCTCCCGCTGGAACTGCACCAGACGGGCATACGCGCTGTCCAGTTCGGCCTGGGTGCGACCAAGTTCCTCCTCGATGAAGCGGCGCGAATTGCGCGCGCTGGATACCAGCTTGTCGCGATTGACGCGGTCCAGCCACAGCACGTAATCATTTGCCACGGCAGCGGCGAGCCTCTTCACACTGTCGATGTCGGCGGCGGAGGCGAAGAAGCCCGTACCCAGCGTGACCGACACACGAATGAGTCCGTTTTTATTGATGTCGATTTCACTGGATTCGGCCAACGGCTTGATGGCGTGGCGATAGGATTCCCCTTCCGGAACGCCGAAGAAACGCGCGAGGTCATGTTGCACAATCAGACTCTCGGCCACCGACTGGCTTTTGAGAATTTCGCCAAACACATCGGAAGGTCGGCCGCCAAAGCCGAGCGACGAACCGATGTCGAACATGGGCAGCGACGAAGCCCCTTGCAGCAGCGAGCCGAGGTTCATCGAACCCTGATCCTTCTGCGGGGGCAGCAGTGTCACCGTGCTGGTGAAGGTTTGCGGCATGATCAGCACATACACGAGCATGACCACTGTCACGGCACCCATCATGCCGAGTACGGTGCGGCGACGCTGCCACACGGTGCGCAGCAGCAGCCGCCAGGTTTCGATATCGCCGTTCGGGACCTTGTTCACGGTGTCGCTCATGTCATTTGTTGATTTGTGAAATGGCAATCACAATACCCACGATGCCCGCCAGCTGGGAAATGACACCGAGACTGGTGAAGGCGATTTCCCAGAATTTCACCTCCGGAACCTCCGGCACCCAGATGGTATCGCCCGGCTCGAGATCATAGTCGCCCTGATTGTCGGCATCCACCAATTCGCCAGAGCGTGCTTTCACCACGCGCACATCGCCATCGTCGGCGCGCCAGCCGAAGCCGCCCGTCGCCTGAATGTAATTGAGATAGGTCCATCGGGAATTGAAAATCACATTGCCCGGACTGTTCACACGGCCGATGACGCGGATATAGTTCTTGAGCTTGGGCACTTCAACCACATCGCCTTCACGTAAGACGATGTCTTGCGAGGCGTCACCCTGAAGGAACAGCCGTTTGAAATTCACGACCATGGCGCCCACTTTTTCGCGTGAGCGCGCCTTGAAATACTCGTACTCATCCTCGCGCATGTCGGCGGCGGGGATTTTCTGCAGGCGCTCGAATTCCGCATCCTTCTCGGACTCCGGTGGCTTGCGTATCACCACCGCTTCCTCGAGTGAGGCGTCGGCTGTGAATCCGCCCGCGCGGTTGATGACATCGCGCAAGGTGGTACGGCCCGCTTCGATGGAATAGCTTCCCTCGTAGCGCACCTCACCAGTGACGAGTACCAAGCGATGCTGTCTGAACTGCGGCACGGCGCGGACGAGCACGAGATCGCCAGCTTCCAAGGTGATATTCGCGTCCTCATCGTTGGGATAATTCCGCAAGTCGAGGAAAAAGCGCCGCGTCGATTGATGGTCCTCCAGAAAGCGCACAACCTCCACACTATCAAGGAAGGCCTGTGATCGGAAGCCCTGGCACACATCGATCAAATCATTGAGCCGCTCCCCTTCGACAAAATCCACGCGTCCTTCATGCCCCACCGCTCCGAACACACCGACAATGCGGTCCTTCGGCGGAAAGAAAATCACATCACCACCGCTGACGAAGGGATTCGCATCGACATCGCCCATGCGATAGTAGCGCAGCAAATCCGCACGCACGCTGCTGCCGTTACCACGCCGTACGGTGATATTGCGCAAAGCGGTGGTGTCCTTGAGCGCACCGCCCGCAGCATCAAGCGCCTCGGATACACGCGCGGTGGCGGGCAACTCCACGATGCCGGGGGTTTTCACGGCGCCCGACACCGTCACTTTCACCTGTCGAGCACGCGCGAGACTCACGACGATCTCCGCGCCACGCACGTCCGCTCCGAGCAGTGCGCGGATTTTCGTCCGCACATCCTCCAAAGTCGCATGGCGCACATACACCGCGCCCAGCTCAGGCAGCACCACGGTGCCATCGCTGCTCACCGGTACATTGAAGGTGTAGAATTTAGTGCCGAAAATGCTGACCGCCAGTTCGTCGCCCGGACCAACCATGTAGGTGGAATCGTTCACCGCCACCTCCACCGTCGATGAAGTGGGAGTGACGCGCCGTTTGGCGAGCGGGTCCTCGTCCAGTGGCTTGCGATCGCCCTGCTGCGCATGGAGCGTGAGCAAGGGCAACACAAGCAAGAGGCAGAGGACGGAAAGCACATGCGTGCGCCACGGCGCCGCGGGGAATGGATTCATCGCAGGGTGTCTGGGGAATGGTTCATGAACTGCCACTGTCGTGTACCGAGGGCGGGACTCGAACCCGCACGGACCTTTCGGATCCAAAGGATTTTAAGTCCTTCGCGTCTACCAATTCCGCCACCCCGGCAGGGTTGCCACTCCAATCGCGTATCCTTGCCCATACTGCATGCCGATGGCCGGATTTCACGCGCTCGAAACGGTACAGCAGATGGAAAATACTGTGAAATCGGGCATTTCACAATGGGAAATGTCGTGCAGTCTGGACCGGTTCGAATTGCTCGGCACCTTCCACCGCAGCGGAGTGAGGATGGAGTGGAGAACGCCCCGGGACCGATGTCATTTGCCTCGACGTGCCCGGCACAATGGCTGGTAACGGACGATCCGCCGTTGCACTCTCGCGCGTTACGACTTCGGCACATCCACCCTCCCGAGTATGCCTGTTTACCTCACCCCTCACGAAAAACGGAGTCGTTGCATGCGACAGCGTCACCGCATGCAACGACCCGAGGTAAAATGAAACGCCGTTTAATGTTCCTTCATCCATCCCGCCATGCGCGACACCTCCAGGCTGCCCTTGCGCAAGGCGCGTTCTTTCATCCACGTGAAAAGCACGGGAGTAATGACGAGCACATGGATGGCCGAGGTGATCAGACCACCGATCATCGGCGCCGCGAGGGGACGCATGACATCGGTGCCCACACCGCTGCTCCACATGATGGGAAGCAACGCGATCAGTGTGGTTCCCACCGTCATCACCTTGGGACGAAGCCGCAACACCGATCCTTCGAAGGCGGCGTCGCGAATGTCCTGCGCGGTGAGCGGACCGCGCTCGCCCCGCTGTACCGCGAGCAGTCGGCGATCGAGCGCCTCGTGCAAATACACCACCATCACCACACCGGTCTCCACAGCCAAGCCGAACAACGCGATGAAGCCCACCCACACCGCCACGGAAAAGTTGTAGCCGAGAAAATAAATGGCGTACACTCCACCGATAAGTGCGAATGGTACGGACAGCATCACCACCAGCGATTCCTGCGCATCCTTGGTCGCGAGATACAACATGACAAAGATGATGATCAGCACGATGGGCAGGAGGATTTGCAGACGCGCGCGCGCGCGGATCTGGTTTTCATACTGTCCGCTCCACGCAAGGGAATACCCCTGCGGCAAGGTGAGTTCCTCCTGCAGCACGCGTTTCGCTTCATCGACAAAGCCGCCCATGTCGCGACCGCGCACATTCAGAAACACAATGGACCGCAGCTGTGCATCCTCGCTGGCAATCATTGGCGGACCCGGCACCATGGCGATGCGCGCGAGTTCTCCGAGCGGCACATAGGCGCGGGTGGACAGCGATTTCCTCGTGTCGCCTGAGCTGGCGGTGCTGGATGCACCCGGGCTCGGACGCGTGGGAAAGGCGCTGCTGCCCATGCCCGCCATGCTTTCCATTGCGCCTCCCGATGACGGAGCAGCTACGGCCAGCGCCGCTCCTCCACCGACGGATGCGACATTCACCGGCACGGGCAGCTGACGGATGCGCTCCATATCGTCACGGCGTTCACGATCGAAACGGACACGGAGTGGAAAACGCTGCCGCCCTTCGATCACCGTACCGAGGTTCTCTCCACCGATGGCCGTCTCGATCACGTCCTGCACGTCGGCCACCGATACACCGTAGCGCGCCACCGCGTCGCGGTCGATGGTGATGTCGAGGAATAAACCGCCCTGCGTGCGTTCGGCGTACAAGTCCGCAGCGCCAGGAATGTCACGCAACAATTGCTCGGCGCGTATCGCGAGTTGTTCCAACGTATCGAGATTGCTGCCGAAAATTTTCACACCGAGATCGGTGCGCACACCGGTCGCCAGCATGTTGATGCGATTGATGATGGGCTGCGTCCACCCGTTGCGCACGCCGGGAATCTGCAACTTCGCATCCAACTCGCTGATGATGTCGTTCTGCGTTATACCCGGCCGCCACTGATCGCGGGGTTTGAGCAATATGATGCTCTCGATCATGCTCACCGGTGCTGGATCCGTTGCCGTCTCGGCCCTGCCGGCTTTGCCCAAGACTGTTTCCACTTCCGGCACCGTGCGTATGATCGCATCCTGCACCTGCATCACGCGATTCACTTCGGTAATGGAAGCCGATGGCAGGGTGACCGGCATGAAGAGCAGCGAACCCTCGTCGAGCGCGGGCATGAATTCCGATCCCGTATCCATGACCATGGGGACGGTGACGAGCAGAGCGAGAATGTTGAGCGCGATGGCGGTTTTTCGCCAATGCAGCACCCAGCGTATCACCGGCTCGTACAGGCGATTCAGGATACGCGTGACGGGATTGGCCTGCTCGTTGCGGAATCGACCGCGCGTGAGCATGGTCATCAGCACGGGAACGAAGGTCACCGCGATGATGGCCGAGCCGACCATGACGAACGTTTTGGTAAATGCCAGCGGTCGGAACAGTTTGCCCTCCTGTCCTTCGAGGAAAAACACGGGCAGGAAGGACACGACCATGATGGCAACGGAGTAAAAAATCGCCGGCCCCACCTGCCGGGCGGAGGCGATGGATATGGAGACATAGTCCTCTTTTGTCAACGTCCCACGTTCCTCCTGCGCGCGTGCCACGTTGCGATAGGCATTTTCCACCATGACAATGGATGCGTCCACGATCACTCCGATGGCGATGGCGATGCCACCGAGCGACATGATGTTGGACGAGATGCCAAAGAGCTTCATCAAACCGAAGGCGATGAGCACCGCCACGGGCAATTCGATGATCACGCGCAGCACACTGCGCACGTGCAGAAGGAAGAGCAGAACAATCAAGCTGACAACGATCGACTCTTTAACCAGAGTATCGCGCAGCGATGAAATGGCCGCGTCGATGAGATCGGTGCGATCGTAGGCCGTGTGTATTTCCACGCCCCGGGGTAATCCCGGACGAATCTCATCCAGACGCTGCTTCACCCGCTCGATCACCTCGCGGGCATTTTCATTGTGGCGCATCACCACGACGCCGCCGACCACCTGTCCTTTGCCGTCCTTCTCCAGGGACCCGCGACGGATATCGCCGCCCATCTGCACGGTCGCGACATCGCGTATGCGTACCGGTGTGCCGCCAGTGGATGTGATTACGGCGATACTCTCGATATCCTCGACACTCTGGATGTACCCCTGTCCGCGAATGAAGGACTCGGCACCGGAAACTTCCAGCAGCTTTCCACCCACATCGTTGTTGGAGCGCTGCACGGCGTTTTTCACATCCGCGAGCGAAACACTATAGGCGCGCAGCTTGTCCGGATCGATGTCGATCTGATACTGCCGTACAAAGCCCCCGATGGAGGCGACTTCGGCCACGCCCTCGACACCCTGGAGATTCAGTTTGACGTACCAGTCCTGCACAGCACGCAGCGTGCCGAGGTCGTACGGCCCCTCGACGGTGTACCAGTACACATGGCCCACACCTGTTCCATCGGGACCGAGTTGCACTTTCGCGCCCGTCGGGAGCGATGATTGCACAGTGGAGAGTTTTTCCAATACGCGGCTTCGCGCCCAGTACAGATCGGAATGCTCGTTGAAAATGATGTAGATGAAGGACATGCCGAACATGGACTGCGCGCGTACGGCTTCGACTTCGGGCACGCCCTGCAGCGCGGTTACCAGGGGAAAGGTGACCTGGTCTTCCACGATCTGCGGCGAACGGCCCATCCATTCCGTGAATACGATCACCTGATTTTCCGAAAGATCCGGGATGGCATCCACGGGTGTGGTGACAACCGCCCAGATACCCGCGCCGACAATCACCGCATAGGTGAGCAGCACGAGGAAGCGATTGCGTGCACTGAAGGTTATGATGCGTTCTATCATGACATCACCTCACTCCACCACAAGCGTGCCATGGAGCATGTCCATTCCGCAGCTGTAGGTGAATGTGCCCTTCTTCTTCGGCTGGAGCTGCACAGCAGTACTGCGGAAGGCGGGGAGAGCTTTGCGGATATTGAAATCCGGAAACACCACCTCCTCGGTGCATTTCGAATCCTCGGTGCGATGGAAAAGCAGGCGCACCGTTTCGCCTGCCTTGACTTTTACCACTTCCGGTTTGTACCCGAAGTTCACGGTAATCTTGATTTCTCTTGGCGCACTGGCCGTACCCATGGTCTGCCGTTTTTTGTCGCCGTCCGCCTGTTGCTTTGAGTTCTCCGACGGAGACGAAGCCGCGAGTTCCGGGTGCGTGAGCGTGCTCTCCGAGTCCAGCAGATAGCCGCCGGTCTCCGCAACCATCTCCCCTTCTTCCACACCATCGAGTACCTCGTACCATTCGCCGCTCCGCGCACCGAGCCGGACCGTGCGCGGTTCAAAGCGGTTTTCGCCAGCTTCCACCCACAGCACATCGCGTCGACCCGTGCGAATCACAGCATTCACAGGCACGACCAGCATCTCGCGTGATTGCGTGGAGACGCTGCCATTCACGTACATCCCTGGACGAAGGCGATTCCCCGGATTGGAGCATTCTACCCGCACACGCACGGTGCGCGTTTCCTGCTTCATGACGGGATCGATGAAGGTCACGCGACCGCGGAATTCCTCATCAGGCCAGGCGGCGGAACGCAGCGTCACCTGCTGACCGGCCTTGACAAAACGGAGGTCTTGCTCCGGCACCTCCACATACACCCATACGCGCGAGAGATCGGCGATCTCGTACACGGCGGTACCATCGTCCACGTAGCGACCTTCCTGCACATTTTTCATGGTCACCGTGCCGGAAATGGGCGAGGGAATAGCGACACTGTGTTGCACGGCACCGCTCTTCTCAAGCTGTTCGATTTTCCGCGCGTCGAGACCGTAATGCAGCACGAGACGATCACGGATGGAAGCGAGCAACCGGTCCTGCGTTTCAGATCCACCCGCGGATGCATCGCGACGCGAGGCAAGCGCGATCAGATAATCCTGTTGCGTGGTGACGAGTTCAGGACTGTACATTTCGAACAACGTCTGGCCGCGACGCACCATGGCGCCGGTAAAATTCACATGCAGTTTTTCGATGCGACCGCGAAAGCGGGCGCTGACAGCCGCCTGCAGGGGCTCCGCGAAATCCACTACCCCCACCACTTCGAGCGGGCGCGCGAGGTCGCGGCGCGTTGCCGCCACGGTACGGATATTCGCCAGTACACGCTGTGCGGGCGAAAGAGTGACCGAGCGCAGCATCGCCTCGTCCTCGGCGGACATGTCCTTCACTTCGGCTTTTTTCACCAAATCCATGTGACACACCGGGCAAGCGCCGGGCCGATCCGACACCACCGACGGGTGCATCGGGCAGGTCCATTCTTCCTTGCCACCTTCATGCGCATGCGATGTTTCCTTGCCTCCGCAGGCGATCAACGCCGCCGCGAGCACCATCAGCAGCAGCGAAGCTGTGATATTTCGAATTGTATTCATGTTCTGCTCCAGGGATTTCATCGTGACGTTGATGTAATGAGATCGCGCCCCACAGCGCGTTCGAGTTTGGCAAGGGCGACACGGTACTCGCCCGCGAGCATCTCCGCATCCATGCGCAGCATGACGAGCATGCGAGCGGCATCGAGTACGGTAGTGGCGCTGCCACCCGCCGTGGCATACACGGCCATGGAGGCTTGCAGCGCCTGTTCACTCGAAGGAATGACCGCAGTGCGGAATCGTTCGAGGCGCTGTCGCAACGATGACGCTTCATGCCAGGCATCGCGAACCTGCCAGCGCATCATGCGCCGCATCTCTTCGATACTTTCCTCGACACGTTTTCTATCGGCCTCGGCCTCTTCCACCGCTCCTGCATAGCCGGCACTCGCCCACGGCGCGATGGGCACAGAAACCCCTATCATCAATGCCCAGTGGTCGGGCATGTCGTTATGCATTTCCTTGTACATTCCGCGCAGCATGACATCGGGCAGCCATTCACGCTGTGCGAGTTGGCGACGCGCCAGCTGCATATCACGCTCGGCATTCATCGCTCCGAGTTCGGCGCGGTGAAACAGCGCCTGTTCACCGAGCGAGTCCAACTCCCAGACGAAGGGCGCATCCTCTTCCACCGGCAGCGAGGCAGGAAGCAGTGGAGTGTTGCCGAGAAGCGCTTCGAGCATGGCGATCGACCGCTGTTCCTCCGCGTGAATGCGGGAGTCCTCCGCACGCAACACATCGATATCCACCCGCACACGCTGCACATCGGCAAGTCCCGCACGGGCGACGCTGTACGCCGCCTCGACGCTGCGTAGCAGTTGTTCCAGAAGCTGAATTCCCTCACGATTGATCGCGCGTTGTCGCTGCGCGGTGGCGAGCATGGACCAGACGCGTCGTGTTTCATAGATAACATCCCGACGTGCGCGCTCAACCTCGCCCGCCTTCATGCGCACACCGGCGGCGGCCATGTCTTCCATCCTTCCGATCTTCCCGGGGAAAGGAATCATCTGCTGAATCGAGTAGTCGTTTTCCAGACCATCGCGCAGAGGATTCAACGATGTGATTGGCGTGGAATAAAATTCGAACGCGACGGTAGGCGCTTCCCACGCGCCGGCGCGGCGCAGGGAGGCGCGTGCGACGTCTACTCCGTGTTTGGCGGCGCGTATGGAGGCGCTGTGTTCGAGCGCGTAACGCACCGCGTCCTCTTCCGATCCTATCGACACCTGCGATCTCGCAACGGGAGATTGCAGAGCGAGGAGGATTAGGAGGAAGAGGATACATGTATGCTTGTTCATGGCATCATTCCTTGCTTGTGTTCAAAAACCATGTCCGTCGCGTTGTCATGGTGTAGCAACGCGTTGACCCCGTCATTGCGGGGTGCGGTGGAGCCTACGGCGTTGGGTTCGCCGGTTTGAACTCAGGAGAGGAAGGTGCCTGTGGAAAGCCAGGCGGGAAGATTGTCCGGCGGCGGCAGATCCACCGCGACGCAGCGATACGACGTCATGGGGAGATCGGCCGCCGTATGTTCGGGAAGAGGAAGGGTTTCGATATCCAGCAACACACGCAGTGAGTTCTGCGTGTAGGTGTCATCAACGCGAGTGGATTGGTCGATGTCGATACAGCAGGCAACAGCGCGCAGCGACTCACGCGAGGGCGACGCTTTCGCTGCGCAGCACATCGTTTTGTCCATCCCATTCGCATGCATGTCACATTTCGATGCGACAGCAACCGTGCCGCTCATAGAGCAGACGTGCCAGCTGAGGGGCACACCGGTGGTGGACATCAACATCAGGCCGACCACGATGGCACGAAGGGCGCTATGTCTGGAAAAACCCATTGAGACAAAATATGTCCAGAATCTTCGCGTGTCAATACCCTGCCGGGCCGTCAGCCGGTCAGCGTAATTGGGTCGAGCATCTATCGCTTCCACTCTGGAAGTGGCGGCGCATCATCCACAGACCAGGTGCGGGAGGGTTCCGTCGATGCTGCAATAAGAGAAACGGCCGCTGGTGAGCGGCCGTTTTCGAGGCGACGATCGGATTCGAACCGATGCATAACGCTTTTGCAGAGCGTCCCCTTAGCCACTTGGGTACGTCGCCAATGGGATAGAAAAGATAGCAAAGACAGCGGGGAAAAGCAATGAAAAAGCAATCACCCACTCCCTCCTCGTTACGTGGGATTACCCCGAGCCCGTTTTCCGCGTGACGAGTGCGTTCCACCGGTACGCAATGGTGTATTCTGCCGAGGAGTATTGGAGTTCGGCATCGCAGCCACAGAATCCCGCACGCCTTCTCCTGCAGATTGACCTGTTCAGAGTACCGCCTTGCCCATGCAATCAGATGTAGGACGCGACAGAATACCGAGCATGCCATTGACCCATTGGATTGGCATTGTGGAATTCCATCCAGTGAAATATGTTACTCGTTCCATTTCACCTTCATCCATTAGTGGGGAGCTAATGATGCAGCTTGAGATACCTTACCGCCGTGCGCGCATGCGCGGGCACAACTACTCCGAACCTGGGACCTACTGTCTGCGGCTCGATGCCGAGGGCGGCGAAGCGCTGTTCGGCGAGGAACGCGGCGGCGTGCTGCGGCTCAACGCTTTCGCGGAAATCACCTTCGAGAAACTCGCTCTCGCCGTGCAACGCTACCCCTGTCTGCGCCTCGACGCCGCGCGCTTCCGATCCGATGCGCTCGAAATCCTCGTCACTATCACCGAATTCCGCAATCACACCGCGGCACATCCGGAGAAATGGGAGAATCTCCTTCGCGCGCGCAGGATGATGACGATTCCGCTGCTGGTGGGATTTCTAAAAATGAACAGCGCGAGAGCCATCAACGCCGCACGAGGCACAACGGGGCGTGCCGTGTGGACGCGGCGTTACCAGGATTGCATTGTGGCGGATGCCGGTAAATTCCATGAGATCCGCTGCGCGTTCAACGCCGCGATGCAGCGCTCGGCGCTCACGCGTGACAAGGCGAATCCTTCGGTTCGGAATCTGCGCTCTGTGCTGAACGAGGCGTTTGCTCTGTTTGGCGAGGACTACGCCCGGGTGCCGCGATCCGAGGCGCAGTCTGCATCGGGATTGCTCATGCTCGGTCGCGCGGTGTTCCTGCGCGACACCGTGCTGCGGCCGCCGACAACGGCGGCGTCTCCTGCTGCGGGCAAGGCCAGGAAGAAGCGTTCCCCCACGGTGACGGAGATGCTGGACGCCTCGCTCGCGATGTTGCACACTGTGGATGCGGAGCCGATGCTGCTTTCGCTGGCGCCGGAGTAGCGTGGAGGAATATGGGATTGGATGGTCCGCGATAGACCATCGCACCCGCTCGCGTCAATCGATTGTTCCCGAGTCAGGTACGAAGCGCCCTGCGGCGATTCGCCGGAGAGGTATGCGCGGTGGCGGAGGATTTCGGATCGGCAGGCTGGTTTTATGGAGCCATCGGAGGCGGTTCATGATACCGGAGCTTGCGGTATTATGAATTTCGCGAAAATGCGCGTGGGGAGTGAGGCAGTCTCGGGCTGAGACAGCTATTTCGAGGCCGGGATTTGGCTATTCAATGAATAGCCCATGCTCGTGGCGGAAGGCGGGACCGCCCGGCCGGATTTGGCTATTCACTGAATATCTCAGCCGATTTCACAGGGCAAATTCCGATGTCCCCACCTTGGCTATTCACTGAATATCTCAGCCGATGTCACCGGGCGAAACCCGAGGCCCCACCTTGGCAATTCATTGAATATCTCAGCCGATGCCACAGGGCAAATTCCGATGTCCCCACCTTGGCTATTCACTGAATATCTCAGCCGATGTCACAGGGCAAATTCCGATGTCCCCACCTTGGCTATTCATTGAATATCTCAGCCGATGTCACCGGGCGAAACCCGAGGCCCCACCTTGGCAATTCATTGAATATCTCAGCCGATGTCACAAAGCAAATTCCGATGTCCCAACCTTGGCTATTCACTGAATACCTCCAGCACCCTGGCCTTGCATGTGCACGGATCCCGCAACCGTGGCTATTCTGCTCTGAAAGTAGTCCCGCTGCCTGCATCATGCTCATCTGCACGGTGAGGAGTTGAGTAAAGAGTGAAGAGTAAAGTTTGACAGTCGTCTGGAGCCAACCCGTACTCCCCGCCGCCACCGCAGGCGATGTACACCGATCCGCGTCGCTGCTGACAGCGGGCGTTAGCGTTGTTCCCTGCAGTCCATTTGCTCGGATCCTCGTGGACTTCCACGATTCATCTGTGCTAATCTGCGTGAAATCTGTGCAATCTGTGGTTTTAAAACTCTGCCGATCCGCTCCGACAGTAATCAAGGCACCTGCACCATTTTCAGTCTCCCGGGTGTGACGAAGCCATATGAACGACTGTGAATACACCAACCGCCTGCACACCGTGTCCGGAGACGTGGTCCAAGATCTGGCGGAAAGCCTGAGGATTATTCAGCAAAAACAGCGTGGGACGCGAAGTTGACCCCCGCGTCCCACGCCTGCTCAAGGCTTCTCGTCCTCGACGGAAATGCTCGATACTCTATGGACGATTCACCGTCACCGAAAGCGAAGGTACATCGTTCGCACCACTATTGTAACTGAAGCCACTGCCACTCAGGCTGGTCACACTCATGGAAACACTCGCCGTATTGCTGCGAAGACGCGCAGTGGAGAGTGTGACCTGCCCGGAGGAGTTGGTCACTCCGCTCACAGTGCGTCCGCCGAGATTGCCAGTGACCGTGACACCCGACACCGGCGAATGCGAGGAGTTGTGTACGGTCACCAACAGCTTGCCATACCAGTTGTTACTGTTGCCCGTGGTGTATCCACTGAGCGCACCCACATGCACCGCCACAAGAGTGCTCTGCGTCGTCGCGCTGGCGGTGTTGCTGTATGCACTGTTGCCGTTGCTGTTGTAAGCATACACCCGGTACGCGTACGTGCTGCCCGAGGGAAGACCGGTGTTGCTGTATGTCGTCACATTCGCTCCCAGCGTGACAAGCAGTGACCACGTGGTCCCGCCATTCGAACTGCGCTCGATCTTGAAACCCGTTTCATCGTTCGCGTTATCAGTCCAGCTCAACGCGATGGCGGAGGAACTCGTTGCCGTCGCGGATAACCCTGTGGGCGCGGATGGTGGCGGCGTGACCGGACCGGTGATCAGGCTGTACAGCAGCAAATTCGGCGAGCCTGTACCAAGGCTGCTCAGCACACCGGCCGTGGCATTGCCGAGAATCGCATTGCTCACCTGCGTCGGTGTCGCGGTGGTGTTGGTCTGGAGGAACAACGCTGCCACACCCGCCACATGCGGCGATGCCATGGAGGTTCCATCCCATGAATCGTAGCTGTTGTTCGCATCGTTCGTGCTGCTGTAAATGCTCGAACCGGGCGCGAAAATATCCACGCAGCTTCCATAGTTCGAGAACCATGAACGCACATCGCCGCTCGTGCTTGCCCCGACGGTGATGGCACTCGGAGCGTTGGCAGGAGAGTAATTGCAGGCGTTTGCGTTGCTGTTGCCCGCAGACACCACAAAGGTCACACCAGCGGCAATCGCGTTTTCCACAGCGGTGACAATGCTGGAGGAGTTTCCTCCGCCCAACGACATGTTGGCCACGGCGGGTGAGATGTGATTCGCCGCAACCCAGTTGATTCCAGCCACGACTCCGCTGACCGTCCCGCTGCCGTTGCAGTTCAACACACGCACCGCCACCATCGTGGCACCTTTGGCCACTCCCACACTCGCGCCGCCGACGGTTCCCGCCACATGCGTACCATGACCGTCACAGTCGGATGCGTCGGCATCGTTGTCCACGAAATCGTAACCGCTGACCGCGCGACCGCCGAATTCCTGATGCGAGAAACGGATGCCCGTGTCGATGATGTACACGCGCACGCCGCTGCCGGTGTTTTGATAACTGTAAAGAAAGTCCAGCGGCAGAGTACGCTGATCAATGCGATCGAGCCCCCAACTCGGTGGATTACTCTGGTTGTTCTTCGTAACAATCGCATCGGCTTCAACAAATGCGACCATGGGATTGCGTCGAATCCCTTCCAAGGCTGGCGCGGGGATGGTGGCGGCGAAGCCCTTCAACGCGTGATGATACCGGTAATGCACACGCGCGCCGCTGTCGCGCACCAGGCGATCGATGGTTCCGTCCACGTCGGATACGGCATCGTGAAACACGACGATGTAGCGCCCGCGTACGTCGGGTTGATCCGTGGCGCCTTTCTCGATCGCGGCAGCTCCGGGTGCCGTGGGTTGCAGGGCGTCGGGATTGTCGCTGCATGCCGCGAACACAAGCAGCAGCGCTATGACAAGGGAACTGCGTCCTTGCATGGGAACCTCCAGGGGGTGTGGATGTTGCTATGCACGAATTTCGGCGAATTTTGATGAAATAGCAATGGTCAATGAGAAAATTGTGCAACCGCATCGACAGGCCATTTCGGGGCAACACGACGTCGTATCCGGGTGCATTCTCCATCATTCACCCGGGCGAACACCTGCCACGGAAATATCGCAGGCTTCTGCAACTCGGACACTGTGGACTCGTATGCGTGCTATCGCCACAGTTGATGGATTTATCATGAAGTTTCGCTCGTACCTCCTGCTTTCCACGCTCACCGCTTTCGCCATCCTCTTCCAAATCGCACCGGCCTTCGCCGGCGAACTCAAGGGTCCATTCATCAAAGGCATTGTCGTGGATGCCAAAGCCAAGCGCCCACTGGCCTACGCGAACGTGGTGTTGAAAAATGAAAGTGATGGTTCCCTCGCCGCCGCCACGGTTAGCGGCGAAACGGGAGAGTTTCTCCTGAGCTCCGTCCCTGCGGGACGCTACACGCTCACCATCAGCTTCATCGGCTATCAGAAAAAAAATATCGGCGAAATCGCCGTGAGCAGCGAAACCACGCAGCTCGATCTCGGTACCGTCCATCTGGAAGAGAATGCCGTGGACATGGGCGAAGTGCAGGTGAACGCGGAACGCGCGCCCGAGGAATTCCACCTCGATAAAAAAGTCATTCGTGTCAACCAATCCCTCCACGCGCGAGGTGGCAACGCCATCGATGTGCTGCGCGAACAACCTTCCGTACGCGTGGATGAAAACGACAACGTGACCTTGCGCGGCAGCGGTAATTTCACCGTGCTCGTCAACGGCCGCCCGAGTGCCTTTCAGGGTTCGGATGCTTTGCGCCACATCCCCGCCAATACCATCGAGAGCATCGAATTGATGACCAATCCCTCCGCGAAATACGAGGCCGAAGGCGCCGCGGGCATCATCAACATCGTGCTGAAGCAGGAAGAGCGTGACAACACCAGCGCCATCGTCAACGTCGGTGCCGGCACTCGCGACAAGTACAACACCGATGGCTCGCTGAGCTGGAACAGCGGCGGCACCAAGCTCACTGTGGGAGCCGATTACCGCAGCATTATCTACCATCAGGTGCAGGATGTGGACCGCAACACCTTCATTCCTACTGGTACCATTGTCAACACCACCGATCTCCGTCGGCGTGATCGCAGGAAACAACTCAACCTGCGCGCCGGGCTCGAGCAGCAGTTCAGTCCCGAACATGCGCTGAGTCTCACGCTCAGCGGTGGAGATATCGGCACACCCCGCTCCTTCACCTTCGATGTGCACAATGTGTCGCCGAGCGAGGAGCTGTATCAGCGCATTCAGAACAGTTTCGACTTGAAAGCACAGTTCTACTCCGGCTCGCTCGCCTACATGTTCAAACCCATTCCGGGAAAACGCGAAATCACTCTGGAAGGCAGCTACACCACTGTTGACGCTCCGTATTCGCAATACACCGAGGAAGCCGTCACCGATGCGAACTTCGGCGCTCGCGATCCCGAACCCGTGACGAGCTACCTCAAAACGCAGCTCGACCGTTATGAATACCGCGTCAAATTGAACGTCATGGAAAAATTCTCCGAGCTGAGCACGCTTGAAGCGGGTCTGCAAACGGACTACTCCTCGCGCCTCTACGATGTGGAAAGCCGCCTGCTCGATTGGGAATCCGTCAACTGGGTGGACGATCCGCTGCTCAGCAATCGCTTCGATTTGACCAACTTCGTGCACGCGGCTTATGCCACCTACACCAACGTGATAGCCGAGGCCCAATTTCAACTCGGCTTGCGCGCCGAGTACATGGACCGCCTTCTCACGCAGCGTACGCTCGGACAGGATTTCAGCTACGAACAACTGGATTGGTTTCCCAGTGCCAGTGTCTCGAGAAAATTCGGAGATCACCAGTTCCAGGCGAGCTACAGCCGCCGTATCAGCCGACCGTATGAAAACATGCTCAATCCCTTCCCGTATTACACCGATCGCTACCTGAGTTCATCAGGCAATCCCCGCCTTCTGCCCGAATACACCGATGCGGTGGAATTGAATTATCAGAAAATGTTCGGCACTGTGTACGTTTCCGTGCAAACCTATCTGCGAGACGCCTCCAATTCCAGTTGGCAATCGCAGCGAGCCGACAGCACCGGCCGAATGATTCAGACCTTTGAGAACTTCGGCGGTTCCACCTCGATCGGAAGTGAGATTTCCGCCAGTATCCGGCCGGCGGCATGGCTGCGACTGGATCCCAACGTGAATCTCTTCCATCAACGCATTGAAGGAATGGCCGTCGGCCAGAGTTTCGAGGATGACGCGTTCCGTTGGACCGCCCGTCTCACTGCTACAGTGAACGCGAGTGCGAGTACGCGGCTACAGGTCACCGGCATGTACATCAGCCGCGATATCGATCCTCAGAGCGAAACCGATCCTCTGTTTTACCTGAGCGTTTCGGCCCGGCAGGAATTGTTCGATCGGCAACTCGCCATCACCTTGCAGGCGAACAATCTCCTTCGCACCTCCTACTACACCATCGCCGCCGCCGGTGCCAATTTCCGTAACTCCTTCGTGATCAAACCCGAAGTGCCCATGGTCAATCTGTCGCTGAGCTGGAATTTCAACAACTTCCGTCGGCAGGACAGGCAGAACGAAGGTGTCGACGTGCAAGTGGGCGTCTGACCCCATGTTCCGCGCAGGGAGTACTCTCCTCCCCTGCGCAACACGGCGCGCTTCCGTCATCGCTGTTTGATGGCGGAGCGCGCCGTGCGTTTACCTGCACCAAAAGCTTGCGCACGCAGCGGGCTTATCCGTAGCTTGCCGAAGCACATGGAGTTCCGTGGTGAACACAACTTTTCTTGAGCAATACAACCATGGCCTCGATCTCCTCGCGACGGGACACGATGTGGACCGCGCCGAACTGCGGCTGCGCTGGCTCAGCATGGAGTCGCGTGCGGCTTCCGTTCTTCCCGGTCACGCCAGCCACGCCGAGGAGAACAACGGGGAATTCGTCGCGGAGTGGGACGCACTCGCGGGTATCCCGCCCGAGCGCAGCGAGGAAACGCTGCGCCGGCCCGATGCGCTGATCGAGGAAAACCTGCACTTCCGTTGTCCCTTGCTGCTTCCAGCGGATAGCGCACCCCGGGGTCTGATTATTCTGCTCAACGGATTGAACGAGCGGAGTTGGGACCGCTACCTGCCCTGGGCGCTGCGGCTGCTCGGACTCACGGGTCGTGCGGTACTGGTGTTTCCGCTGGCCTTTCATCTCAATCGCGCACCCTCCGCCTGGGCCGATCCTCGGCGTATGACGCGCCTCTCGGCCGAACGCCGCGCGCTGCACGAAGGGATCACCGCATCCTCACTGTCCAACGCGGCCCTCAGCGCGCGCATACAGGCGCTGCCGCAGCGCTTCCTGTGGTCGGGCGTGCAAAGTCACGAGGATGTGCGGGATTTCATACGCGCGTTGCGGAGTGGCGCCTGGCCGGATCTCGCCGCCGATCTGCGTGTAGACTTTTTTGGCTACTCCATCGGTGCCTTTCTCGCTTTGATCATGCTTATGGCCGATACGGACGCTTTGCTCGCGCACAGCCGCCTATTGGCCTTCAGCGGAGGTGCCGCGTTGGACGGCATGGCGTTGACCTCGCGCTACATTCTCGACAGCGCTGCTCACGAAGCATTGCTGCGCTGCTTCATTTCCGACTTCGAGGCGACGATGCGCAACGATGCACGTGTGGCGGGCGTGTTGTCGGGAGGCCACTCCGCCGGCGCGGCATTCCGGAGCATGTTATCCGCGAATGATGGCGCTGCGGAACGCCTCGCCATGCTCGCTCCCATCGCTCAGCGCGTGCGGGCTATCGCGCTCACCCGCGACGAGGTGATGCCGCCCGATGCCGTGCGCGCTACGCTGTGCCCGGGTAATGCAGTTGCTGTGGATATGCGGGAACTGGATTTTCCCTATGAATACTCACACGTCCATCCCTTCCCTCTCCTTCCTGCGGTGGAAGCGGAAGTGGAGCGCGCCTTTGACGCTGTCATGACGCTTACCGCCGAACATTTCGCCTAGCGCCTCTTCGTGATCAGCCATTGAACCGGCATCACCGCGCAGTGACATGCCAATGCATAGCGGGAAAATCGCTAGCTTGTGCCGACAGCTTCCTTCATGCTTGGATGCGCACATGGGATACAATCGAGATTATCACACATTGCAGTCGCTGCTGGATTCCGGAGGCGATGAACGCCTGTCGTTCGATAACGTGCATCTCCGTCAGATTCACATGGCGTCTCAGGCCACCGAGGTACTGCCAGGGGGAGCGTCGCAATCCTGCGTCTCACATGGCCTGCGTTTCGACGCGACTGCGGGGTCTGCGAGCGCCGCACACTTCCAGCCCAGCGATGGGAGTCTGCAACTGCCCGACTGCGACGTGGAGAGCAATGTCCGCTTTCGCTGCCCAGTACTATCGCCGGCGGCGGGACGCGCCGATGGACTGATCATTCTCCTGCACGGCCTGAACGAAAAGCGCTGGGAGAAATATCTGCCCTGGGCCAAACGTCTGGTGGAGTTGACCGGCAAGGCCGTGCTCCTCTTCCCCATCGCCTTCCATATGACGCGCACGCCCATGGCGTGGTCCGACGCGCGACGCATGGCCCGCGTGTCGGCCGAACGGCGCGCGGTCTTCCCCACCATCGCCGAATCGTCGCTCGCCAACGCGGCCATCAGCACACGTATATCGCAAATGCCGCAGCGCTTTTTCTGGTCGGGACTGCAATCCTACGAGGATGTGCTCGCCGTCATCCGCCTCGCACGCGGCGGGGGCATCGCCGAAGTGTCAGCGGATGCGCGCGTGGATTTCTTCGCCTACTCCATCGGTGCCTTTCTTTCGGAAATTCTCCTGATGGCAGCCGAGGAAAGCGTCCTCGCCTCCTCCCGGCTCTTTCTGTTCTGCGGGGGACCCACACTGGATCGCATGTATCCCACCTCGCGCTACATTCTCGACAGCGAAGCCACCATCGCGATGTACGCGCTGTTCAACGAACATCTCGAGGCGGAATTCCGCCGCGACCCGCGCCTGGCGCACTATTTTGGCGGCAGCCATCCGGCCGGCGTGTGGTTTCGCAGCATGCTCACGCACAACGTGTTGCGCGAGCGACGCGAGCAACGCTTTCGCGAAATGGCTCCGCGTCTGCGGGCGGTGGCGCTGTTGCGCGACACGGTCATTCCACCCGGCGAAGTCCTCAATACTCTGCAAGGGAGTTTTCGCGACATCCCCGTGGAGGTGGACGTGGTGGATTTCGCCCATCCCTACACGCATGTGCAGCCCTTTCCACCAACCTCGACGCATGAAGCGGAAGTTGAGGTCGCGTTCGAACAGGTGATGGAAGCCGCCGCGCGGCATTTCACCTGAGACAGCGCCTTCGGCGCGAACGGGTTCGCACACATTGACGAACGAACGAAGGCATGCCGCGGCATGCCTTCGTGTGCTTCAGTGGGAACGTCTTGTACGAGTCTACACTCCGACCACGCACTAACCCTGCGCGGGACGAACAGGGATGCAGATGTCCACGATATGCTTGCGTTCGGGATGCGTGGACGGATCGTTTCTGCCGATCTCGAAACTGGGACCGTCGGCAGGTTCATAGCCGCTGTCGGGCAACCAATTGCCGCACAGCGCATCCCAGGCCTCGCCGTACTGTGTTGCGTCGATTTCGAAGCGCGCCACCGCGTAGCTTCCCGCGGGAATGCTCATCGCGCCGATCTCTCCGTCCACAGGCGTGCCGGCGGGTACAGTCACGCAAACGCTTGTGCGCAGCTTGTCCTGATCGGTGATGTTGGGATCGTCGTGGTAAATGGTGATGAATTCCGATTGCGGGCCGATCAGCCCGCGTGGACCGGCCCAGCGGCCGAGTCTGCCGAACAGATCCATGAACAAGGCTTCGTTGCCCGCGTAGGGTCCGATGTGACGCACATAGGCGACATGCTTTTCCGGAAACCGCTGCACGCTGACATTGAGAGGAAGTGTGGATGACATGGCGAAACTCCTGATTGATTGATGGTCAGGAGCAATATCGTCTGTGGCGATCACGCCGTCGTTGCACATGTTGCCGATCATGTTGCCGTTCTTGCCAAGCATGGTGCGCATCTTGCTTTCGGGCACATGCTCTCCCTGCCGCGGCGTCTCGGCGCTGCTTCGCCACTCGCTGGCGGTCATGCCGGTGGCTTCGCGAAACGCCCGGGCAAAGGTCTGCGATGCGGAAAATCCACAATCCAGCGCGATCTCGGTAACGCTGCGCGAAGGATACGCCCGCAACTGCATCATCGCCCGCTCGATGCGTACGCGTGCGATGAAGCGGTTGAGCGTTTCTCCCACCATGGCGTGAAACACCCTGTGAAAATGCCACGGAGAAAAATGCGCGAGCGCCGCCAGCGTTTCGAGCCGAAGATCCTCAGCCAAATGCGCGTCGATGTAATCCAGCACGCGATTCATCCGCGCGACGTATTCGCGCCGTGACGCCGAACCACCCGCCGTTAGCCGATACCCCACCGCTGTGCTCATACAAGTATCCTCGAGGTGCATTGATCGACACGGAATCGTCCTTCCGCAGCTCCGGATGGACAATTGGAACACCCGGCGCAGGGATCATCCTTCACGCATGAGGCAAGCGCCTCCGTGATTCGGCGCACTAACTGCTCTGAAAATGGTCTCGCTACCTGCATCATGCTCATCTGCACGGTGATGTGTAAAGAGTGAAGAGTAAAGAGTAAAGTTTGACGGTAGTCGCAGGAGCCAACTCGTACTCCCGCCGCCACCGCAGGCAATGTCCGCAGATTCGTACCACTGTTGTCAGCGGGAGTTGGATTGTTTCATATGCGACGATTCGCTCGGCACCTCGCCAACTTCCACGATCAATCTGTGCTAATCTGTGTGATATCTGTGCAATCTGTGGTTTTGAAATTCTGTTGATCCGCTCTGATAGTAATCATGGCACCCGCACCGTTTTCATCCTCCCGTGTCTGACGAAGGAACATGAAAGATTGAAAGCAAGGTCGGAATGTGCCGCTTTCCCGCATCGCTTTTTTCCACCAGCTACACGCCGGTCGCGCACCTGCTCACAGCACGGAGTCAATGCGAACAGCAATCGTCGCCTTCGCGCGCGGCCACGGCCCACTCTGGACGCAACTTCAACCAGCGATCGCGCTCAAGTGTCATGGAGTGCAACATCCAGCGCTGCCGGCCGAACCGCCTCTCCACAGGCGCCTCGGCGGATGGCAAAAAGCCCACGCCGCCGTAACACGCCACCGCCGCTTCGTTGTGCTCGAATACGCGCAGCGACACGCTGTCCATGCGCAGTATATCGAACGCCGCAGTGCACAACAGCGCCACGAGTTCGCGGCCAAGTCCTTCGCCTCGGACCATCGGTGCGATGAGGACGTGAGCGAGTCGACAGTGTTTCGCTTTGTCATCGATACCGAACAGCGCCCCATGCCCCACGAGCATACCCAACTCGCGCGAGGAAGCGCTGTACACACGTCGCCCTGCGGGCGCCGCCTCGGTCGACGGGGGTGAGAGCAATTGCTCCGTGGTGATCGGATGCGTGAGATGCACGCCGCCGAATTCCGCCACCGCGCGCTTCGTGGGCAACCAGTCCACCAGCATCTCCGTGTGCGCGGGGTCGAATTCGTAGATGAACAACCGGGGCGAGGTGATGATTTTCATGGAGGAGAATCCGCGAGAGTGATGGAAAGACTAATGCGTGGACGGCGCTGGCAATTCACTACAGCGAATTATCCCGCCAGCCAAAGCATCCACAATGTACCAAGAAGCAGGGTTACCACGGTAACGGGAACACCAAGGCGCAAATAGGACAGAAATCCGACATGCACACCGCGTCCGCGCGCCGCTTCAACCACGATCATGTTTGCCACTGATCCCAGAATGGTGAGATTGCCCGCGAAGGTTGTCGCCATGGCGAGCGTGAGCCACAAGAGTGTGGGATCGGGCAGCGCACGGACCATGGGGGCCAGCAGCATCACCGCAGGCACGTTGGAAATCAGATTGCTGGCAAACAGGGATAGCAGCGCCAGGCCCGGAATTTCATCGACACCGAACGTCGTTGAAAAACCAAGCAATGCCTCGCCCGCGACGCCCTTGTGCAACGCGGCGGTGGTGATGAACAGGCCGACGAAAAACACCAGCAATGACCAGTCCAACTCGCGGAACACGCGCTCCGGCTTCAACCGCCGTGTCAGCAGCAACAACGAAGCGGCACCCAACGCCGCTAGCGATACCGGCATGCCCGCGATCAACGCAACGAGCATGATGCCGAGCGCGACGAGACTTTTTCTCAGCAGCGGCAGGTACACGCGTGGCCGGGGCAAGGCGGGAGCGGTCAATCGGCCGCGGCGGAATTCCTCGCGGAAGCCCAGCACCAGCATCCCGTGCAACAACAACATTCCGAGCAGCGACGGTACCAGCAAGGCGACTGTGAAGTCGATGAACCCGATACCCGAAGCCACGCCGATGATCATATTCTGCGGATTGCCCACGACCGTGGCCGCCGATCCGATATTGGCCGCCATCATCAATCCGAGCAGGTAGGGCAAGGGATTGCGTCGCAACGCCAACACCACATCCAGCAGCAGCGGTGTGAACATGAGCACGATGGTGTCATTGAGAAAAAGGCTCGACAATACTCCCGAGGCGAAGATGACGAGCAGCAGCAGTTGCCGTGGCGTTCGGGCAACGGAGAGAATGCGTGTGTTGAGTACGTGGAAAAATCCCGCGAGCCGCAAATTCACATTCACCACCATCATCGCGAACAGCAGCGCAATGGTGTGCGCGTCCACCGACTGTATGGCTTCGTCAAAGCTCAGTCCTCCGACGAGTACCACCGCCACGGCGCCGACGATGGCGATGGTGGCGCGGTTCATCCGCAGCACGGGAAAGCGCCCGGCAGCAACACCCATCAGGGTGAGTACAGCGATGGCAAGAGAAGCGATGTCGGTGATGGTCATGATCGGCGTTGGAACAACAGTCGGCACGCAGCGTGGGCGCTTGCGCAACGCCGCAATGTACGACGCGCGGGGGATTCCCCGCCACGCACTCAAACCTCCGGCTGCGACGTGCCTTTCGTGCGTTCGTTCGTGCTTGCATTCCCCGTGTCCGGCCGCGCTCCACGCGCGGGCGAGCCACCCGCATGCCGCACGGCTACCACTTCGAGTATGCCCGGCTGAGGCGACACCTGCAACTGTTGACAGATCAACTCGCGCTCGCGCTGCACGGCGCGGTAGCTGATGCCCAGCATGCGCCCGATGGTATGCGCGTCGCGTTCCTCCGCCATGAGGCCGAGTATGTCGCGCTGCGTCTCCGTCAATCCGCTCCACGTCCCTTCCTGTATCTCGCCGAAACCCTCGCAAGCATTGCACACACCGAGAAGTGGACAGATGAACGCCTTCCCCACCGCCGCCGAACGAATCGCCTGCACGATATGCCCGGGGTTGTCGTCGGAAAACAATACGGCATCCACCACCTGCAACAAACGATCCGAGAGGCGGTCCCTGCGACCGGGCGACAGGAGTAAGACCGTGCGCACCTGTGCTGCCTGCGCATCCAGCGCCTCGGCGAGCGAGAGGCCGTCGACGATCGGGAGAGTGTCCTCGATTACCGCCACTTGCGGTCGGGATGCAAGGATTTCCTCCAGCGCCGTCTGCCCATTTCCCGCTTCTCCCACCACGACGAGATCCAGAAATCCACGCATGCGCAGTTCAAGCGATGACTTGACCATCGGATTGGCGAGTGCGAGGAACACGTGGTGGGATGCAACCATGGACTCCGTTCCTTCCCGATACCTGCGACCGGGTGACTGGTGGAAGAATCACGTTCATGGATGCGTGCGAAGGCCCTGTATCAAGACCATACACACGACAGCACGACGCGGTATGTAGCTGAGAGTTAACGGAATGCAATCTAAAACGGATTTGTGGACAAGGCAAGTCCTCTTTTTCATCCCCATAGCCCAGTTCCCTTCGCCTGTCTTCGTCAGCAACAAAAAAGCATATCCAGCGCGCCTGTTTGTGTCACGCGAAACCTGCCTTTCTCGCGAACATTTGCCTGCAACAAGCAGCGGCTCGGCATCACATGGCGGAGATGGACGCAACCGACCGATAATCCGCCATACTCGCTCCGCGCCATCGCGGCAGGTTGCTTCTCCTTCTCAGATCTACACTTGGCCGGGAGGAAGCGTCGTCACCGTATGCTGCGCGCGCAGTTCCCACGTATCGGTCAGGTGCACATCGAACAGCAGCAGCACCGCGGAACCTTGGTAGCTGCGTTCGAAGCCGGCTTCCGAGAGCGAAACAGTCTCGATGGGACAGCGCCACAGCGCGGCGGGCGCGTCCCAGCGCAGTTCCGCCCGCCAGCCATCCCAGGCATTCGTCACCGCGAAAGCTTGTATGCCTTCGGATACTCCTTCGCTGCCGGCCTTGTTGTCGCTGCCCAGATCGGTGTTCTCGATTTCGTAATACTTGTCCGGCGCATCGCCGGCGAGGAGATTGTAATCGACTTCAATACAGAAACGCAGTGCAATCGGTGACTCAGCAAGATTATGCAGTGCGTAGCGCATTTCCACCGTATCGCTATCGGCGGTGAAGCGGAATTCTTTCTCCACACGCAGCGCATGCCGCACACCATCGCGCCATACGCCACCTTCACGCCAGAGTCGCACGACGGTGTTGCGCACGTCTTCATCCACGCTGAATTCGTAGGCCTGATTTGCGAAATCGCCCAACTCGTTATGGCGCGCCGCGCGGAATTGCGCCAGCGTGCTGTCCGCATCGAGCACGTGATCGATGAACATACCTCGGCGGTACCAGTCGTAGGCGAGATGCTCGTGCAGCCCTTCTTCCTTCGCTTCGATCACATCGTGTATGCTGCGGCTTTCGGCATCACCGTTGCCCGTCACCACCGCGTCGCGCACAAGGCGGTGATAGCCCTCCTCCCGCCGCGTCATCACATCGATGATGTTCATGGCACTGCGTTTGCTGTCGACCTCCACCACCTTGCCCCCGTCGGCGGGGGTGAACCACCACTGCTGCGAGGGCGTGTCCACGATGATGTCCGGGCGACCGTCGAGATCGGCGTCCCCGACCGTTGTCCGCACAGCATCGACTGATTCGATATCGTCGAGCAGCGCCTCGGCGCGCACGAGATTGCGAAATACCGTCGAGCGGATATGCGGCAAATACACGCCGCCGAACACGCCGTGCCAGTACGCACAGTTGCATTGGGCGGCGTAGAGGGCGTCGCGCGCTTCGACGTAACGCGTATCGCTTGTGACGGGCGCAAGAGCTTCGATGCGCGACGAAACACGCAGCATGTGCTTGTGCATCTGGTTGATTTCTGGATACTTCACCATGAAATTCCGCCAAAAGCCCCCGCGCACCAGGGATCGAAACGCGCCCCACTGTCCTCGGGCGGTGAGTTCCTTCTTGAACGATTCATAGCGCTGATAGCCCGCCGCCGTGGGCAACGACCAATGCATCATTTCCTCGTACGAAGCGTCGGGAAGATACAGGCGTCCGCGCGGCGCGTGAGTGCGCAGCACCTCGCCGAGATGCGCGGTATGCAGCCATGAGCGGTTGCGCGACAGCGCCTCGAAGAAACGACGCAGCCAACCGCCCGCCCACACGTGTTCGAACGTGCGTGGCCAGAGACCGAATTTCTCACCGTCGTCGCCGTACACGGCCACCGCATCGGGCGTGGTCGAGGCGAGACGATACAACCAGGCGATCGCTTCCTCGGGTGCGGCGAAGGGAATGAGATAGCGCAGACGTTGATTGATGGGGAACAGCGCCATCGCTCGCCCCTGGTCCTCCGTCATGTAGTAGCCATGCAAATCCTGCTCGGCCACGCCCGCGTACAGGAAGTGGCTGTCATCGAGCAAGGTGCATTCATACCCCGCTTCGACAATGTCCGATGCGAGCGATTGCTCCCAGATACGCTCCGCCAGCCACATCGCTCGCGGCGCGCTTCCGAATCGATCATCGATCCAAGCGGACAATTTTCTCATCTGTCCGATGCGATCCGCTCTGGGTATGGCTGCCAGCACCGGTTCGTGAAACGCTCCGCCCAGCATTTCCACCTGGCCCCGCTCCACCAGGGCCGCGAGCAGTTCCAGCAGGCGTGGATCGTTGCGCTCCAGCCAGTCGAGCAGGATGCCGGTGAAATGCAGACTGACCTTGACTTCGGGAAAGGAACGCAGCAAGCGCAGGAACGGGGCGTAGGATTTCTCCGTGGCCTCGGCGAACACGCTGTCGAAATTTCCCTCGGGTTGATGATTGTGCAGGCAGAGGACGAATGATACCGGGTGCATGGCTGTGTCGATGGGGTGATGGATGTGATCGCGGTGCGAAGCGCGGCCGGGATCCGGCGACGAACACGGAGGTGTCTCCGCGGACGGGAATGCCGTGCATACCCCCGGCGGACCTGCGGGCCTCGCGACGCTATGAGACTGTGTCAATTTAGCGTATTTTTCATTTTTATCGTCCATTGCGTGATGACCACCACAGCTCTTCCCGATATATTCGGATACTCCCTTGAGGAATTGCGCGACGCCTGCGTCGACGCGGGGCTCGAGCGCTATCGCGGCGAGCAGCTCTTCTATTGGTTGTACAATCGCGGCATCGACGATTTCTCCGCCTGTGCCAACATGCCGAAAGGCGCGCGCGAACATCTTGCCGCGCAGTACCGCATCGGCCATCCCGCACTGCTGCGTGAACAACACAGTGCCGACGGGACGCGCAAATTCCTCTTCGCCCTCGCCGATGGCCGCAACATCGAAACCGTACTCATCCCCTCCGAGAGCGAGGAGGATGGCGCCCCAAAGCGTCTCACACTGTGCGTTTCCACTCAGGTGGGTTGTCCGCTCGACTGCCGCTTCTGCGCCACCGCATCCATGAAGCTCAAGCGCAATCTCACGACAGGCGAAATCGTCGGCCAATGGCGCGTGGCGCAGCGGCTTACTCCCTCGCGCATCACCAACCTGGTGTTCATGGGCATGGGCGAGCCCCTGCTGAACTATGACAACGTGTTGCGCGCCGTCGACATTCTCACCCATGAGAAAACCGGAGGCATCGCGGCGGGACGGATCACCCTCTCCACTGCGGGTATGGTGGAAGGCATCCGCCGGCTGGCGGACGAAGGGCGGAAAATCAAGCTCGCCCTTTCGCTGCACGCCACCACCGACGAACTGCGGCTGCGCCTGATGCCGATCAATAAAAAGTATCCCTTGCGCGCGCTCATCGACGCGCTCGAATACTATCACGCGCGCACCGGCATGCGGATAACGTACGAATACATCCTTTTTGATGGCGTCAACGACAGCGACGATGATGTGCGGCGGCTGGTGAAACTGGCACGGCGCATCCCGAGCAAGGTGAACATCATCCCCTTTCACCCAATCGACAATGCCTGGCCCGACGGCGCGCCGGTCGGCCTGCTCCCCACGCCACGACCGCGCATCGAGGCCTTCGCCCAGGCGTTGCGCGAGCGACACGTCACGGTGATGTTGCGCTCCAGCTCGGGCAAGGATATCGATGCCGCCTGCGGGCAACTCGCGGTGCGTCACGTGCGGCAGGCCGCGCGCGAGGAGAATAGTTGAACCCCTGAGAAAAATCCGTTACATTTCGGACACACATTGCAGCAGTTGGCAGGGCAGACCCACGCCGCAGTCTACTATTTTTTCAACCTGAGGACACCATGCGTTTGATCATCTTCGGTCCCCCGGGAGCCGGGAAAGGAACCCAGGCGCAATTCATTTCCCAACGCTTTGGCATTCCGCACATCTCCACGGGAGACATTTTTCGGGAGAACATCCGCAACGAAACTCCGCTCGGCGTCGAAGCCAAGCGCTATTCGGAGGCGGGCGAGCTTGTCCCGGATTCGCTGACCAACGCCATGGTGCGCGCGCGCCTCACGCAGGACGACACGGCCAACGGCTTTCTGCTCGACGGCTATCCACGCACGGCCTCGCAAATCGGCGCGCTGGAGAATCTTCTTCAGGAAATGGGCATCTCGCTCAACGCTGTCCTGAACATGCGCGTGCCCGACGAGGAAATCATCAGCCGACTGACGCTGCGGAAACGCATCGACGATAGCGACGGGACCGTGCGCCGGCGTCTACAGATTTACCATCGCACCACCGAACCCATTGCCGATTACTTCCGGGAACGCGGACTGCTGGTGGACATCGTGGGCGTGGGCTCGATCGACGACATTACGAATCGCATTTTCTCGGCCATCGAAGCGCGGGTGTGATATGCGTGTTTCCCGAGTTCCGACCGCGCTGCTGTTTGCGCTGTTGCTCGCTTCCTTTCCGCAGCATCGTGCGCTCCCTCAATCCGTCAACGATCTTCTCCGCCAACTGGGTATACAGGAATTGGCGCGCGACTATCTTCGTCCCGGTGTGGATGCCGTGGGATACAGCATCAACAGCGGTCTGTCGCATCGCGCTCGCGTGGACAGCGGCTTCGGCCTCTGGGTCGGCAGCCGTTTCATCATCACCTACATCCCCGAAGCCGACAGAACGTTCAGCGCCGCCCTGCCCGCCGCTCTTGTGGAGCAGGGCTATCCGGAACGCGTGACCAGTGCGACCATTGTCGGCGGTGCCGGCGCGGTGTTGCGCTCCACGCAGCAGCAGCGGCCCGACATCGTCCTTCCCGGCGGCGCCGATCTCTCGAGCACCTTCCTGCTCGTTCCGCAGGTGCATGTGGGCGCCCTGCTCGGCACGGAGTTGATTTTCCGTGGCTTGCCGCCCGTCACCTACGACACGGATATCGGCAAGGTGAGTTTCTGGGGAGTTGGCATCAAACACGCACCCACATATTTCGCGGATCTGCCCTTCGACCTCGCCTTCGTGGCCGCCTGGCAGCGCTTCGAATTGGGCGACCTCATCAATGGAACTTCGCTCGCCGGCATGGCGCAGGCCAGCGTGGACGCGGGTTCCATCACGCTCTTCGGCGGCATCGGCTACGAGGCCTACGCCATCGATGTGAGCTACGCGTACAACGATGCGACCGGGACACTTCCGCCCACAAGCATCAATCTCGAGTTCCGCCGACGCAATCTCCGCTTCAGCGCGGGCGCGGCACTCAGCATATTGAATTTCATCGACATTGCCGCCGATTACAGTTTTGGCGAACAGGACAATCTGACTATCGGAGCCGGATTCACGTTTTGAAAGGGAACACCATGCGTACCGCCATCATCGCCTTCGTGCTGCTGCTCGGGACGAGCGCGGCCGTGAACGCGCAGACTGTGCAAATCGACACCAAGGCCCTGCTCGAGGATTACTCCCGCGAGCTGTTCTCGGCCAATGCCACCGGCTTTATGAGTCCGCTGGTCATCGTCTCCAACGTCGGCGCCAACGATGCCTTCTACAATCGCGCCTTCGTGCCGAAGGAGAACCGCCTGTACGTCGACGTATCCGTGCGCTCGATGATGGCTTGGGTCTTGGACGAGGAGCGCAGCTTCGAGGCAATTCTCCCGCTGGAGGATCAACCCAATCCTCACCCCATACTCTCGCCCGAATGGTTTCGCGTGTTTCAGTTGAATTACTTCAAAGCGCAGTTGCGCGGCGCGGTGGCGGCCGGCGAACTGGAAACCCGCGTCCAGACGGCCACGGTGTTTGGAGGCGCGGGCAGCGGCTTCACCATCCCCAAGGATTACATTCGTGAGAATGTGGCGGGCATCGACAGTGTCACACTCGCCCGCCTCCCCAGTCAACTCGCACTGACCGCCGGCACGAATCAGGACATGGTCGTCGCGGCCGTGCCGCAGATCACCATTGGCTCGTACTATAGCACCGAGTTGCTCCTGCGCTACATTCCGCCCGTGGTCTTCGATGAGAATGTGGGAAAATTCTCCTTCTACGGCGTGGCTGTCAAGCATGCATTCACGAATTGGCTGGACAATCCTCCGTTCGATGCCGCCGTGCAGATCGGCTTTCAACACAGCCGCATCACCAACGAAGTCGGCGTGACCAAGGCCAAGCTCGAAGCCAGTACCGACCTCTTCGCCATCAACGTGCATGCGAGCCGTCGCTGGAACTGGATCGAGCCCTACGTGGGCTTCTCCTTCGAATCACTGTCGTCCGAAGGCAGTTACACGTTCACTCTGCCAGCGAATATCAAAGAGGAAATCGGCTACGACATTGATCCTCAAACCGTACCCGTCTCTCTTGAAGATCAGGCGATTAAAGGCACCATCGGTGTGACCGCCCATGTGGGATCGGCACAGATCTTCGCCGGCATGGGCATCGCCAAGCATTTGATTTTCAGCGGCGGCGTGGCCTGGAGATGGAATAAATAGCGGGGCTTCGCCAGCGCAGAGAACCCCGAGGGCTTCGCCAACACGGGGGCTGGGAAAAACAGAGATCACCGAGGGCTTCGCCACACCGAGGGCCCAGAGGAATCGCGGCTTTGCGTCTCTGCGCCCTTGCGTTGCTTCTCATGCGGCGGGGCGCACGGAGCATAGACACCATTTTTCCTTTTCTCCCCTTTCTCCCTTTTCACTTCCCGCTTCCTACCCACCGGCTCAGCGGTTCGATGAAGCCGTCGCGGCATGCAGCGCAACAGCTCATCCGCCTTTCCGGCGCGTGCGCCGCTGTTCCTCCAGCATGCGTGCTTTGACGCGCAGGTCCACATCGCGGTCGTGTTCGTCGACGATTTCTCCCACCAGTTGCTCGAGCACATCCTCGAGCGTGATTACGCCAGCCATGCCGCCATGTTCATCGACCACAACGAAGAGATGCTCCCGGTTTTTCTGAAACAGCGACAACAACATGTTGGCGCGGGCGGTGTCGGGCACGAAGCTCACCTCGTCGGCATAATCGCGCAGCGCCTTGGTGGATTTCCCCTTCGCCAGCGCGGCCAGAACGTCGCGTATATGCACCACGCCAACGATATCGTCGAGGTCCTCCTCGTAGAGAGGGATGCGGCTGACGGGAGCGGTGTAGAGACGCTCGGCCACTGCGGCAAGCATGCTGTCCGCCGGTAAAGCGAAGACCACCGTCCGTGGCGTCATGATGTCGCGCGCCAGGATGTCGTCGAGTTGGAAGACGCGTCGGATGAGTTGGTCCTCCGTCTCCAGTATGGCGCCATGATTGCTGCTCATGCGGGCCAATACCGTGATTTCCTCCTCGGTGAGACGTGTTTCCGCATCCGTGGAGCCACCGAAGGGCCGGATGAATGCGTTGATCAAGAGGATGACCGGCTTGAAGAGAATGCGAAGAAAAAAGACCAGCGGCGCGGTAATACGGGCGTAATTCTGCGCGTGGCGCTCGCCCACGGTTTTCGGGGCCACCTCTCCGAGTACGATAATCGCGAAGGTGAGGCCTCCGGAAAACGCACCCACCCACACATCGCGAAACAGCTCGCTCGCCAACGCTCCCACAAGGATGGAGCCTGCGATATTCGCCAGATTGTTGAGGATGACAACGGCGATGATCGATTCCTGAATGCGCTGTTTGTTCTCCCGCAAACGTTCGGCCCCCGCAAGTCCCCGCCCGATCATTTGCTCGATCTGCACCGCGGTGACGGTGAACAACGCGGCCTCCATGCTCGATGCGAGGAAGGACAATGCGATGATGCCGAGACAGGTTAAGACAAGCAAGGTCATGAACGAATCTATCCCACGTCGGCATGAGAATCAACCCGGCGCGGTGTTTCGCGCCGCGGTGCGGGGCTCTGTATTTTCATGAAAACGCAGCCTGGCCCTCGACATCGACGCCGCGTCGGCAGCGATCCAGAAATCCGACGCGCACACCCGCTACGTCGTATAGCTCGCGCCTCGCGGACCGATCAGGATTCCTTTGCACAACGTTGATGCCGCCGCACGGCGCCGAATTATCGCCCCGCGCGCACCTTGCATCCCCCCCCGCTACATCGTATGTTTTCTGATTGGCAGATCGATTCATTTGTGAGACTATTCCATGCCGGAACATAAAGGCCGTATTCTGTGGGTTGACGACGAAGTCGAACTTCTCCGTCCGCACATCCTCCATCTCGAAAGCCGCGGCTACGCGTTGCACACGGTGACCAACGGCGAGGACGCCATAAACTTCGTGGAAAGCGCCGAGGTGGACCTCGTCCTGCTCGACGAGTCCATGCCCGGCATGGGCGGCCTGGAGACGCTCGCGCGTCTCAAGGAAATGCGTCCACAGCTTCCAGTGGTGATGGTGACCAAGAACGAGGAGGAAGCGCTGATGGAAGAAGCCATCGGCGAGAAAATCAACGACTATCTGACCAAGCCCGTGAATCCCAGCCAGATTCTACTGGTGGTCAAGAAATTCCTCGAAGCCGGCAACATCGTCCGCAACAAGACCGCGCAGGATTACATCTCGGAGTTCAACGCCGTTTCCACCGCTCTGCAGGGTCCGCTGGATGCGAGGGAATGGATCGATGTGTATCGCAAACTGGTGGAATGGGAAATCGAACTCGACCGTCACCCCGAACTCGGTCTGCATCAGACCATGGCGGATCAGCGCAAGGAGTGCAATCAGGAGTTCTGCAAATTCATCGAGCGCAATTACACCCAGTGGATGGACGGAGGCGACGTTGTGCTTTCGCCGCAGGTGGTGGACAACTTTCTGCTTCCCCGCCTCGAGGCACCCGGCCCGGTGTTCTTCCTCGTCATTGACTGCATGCGCTACGACCAGTGGCTGGTGATGGAGCAACATTTGCGCGACATGTTCACGGTGGAAAAGGATTTCTACTTCGGCATCCTGCCCTCCGCCACCCCCTACGCGCGCAACGCCATTTTCAGCGGCTATTTCCCCAGCGATATCGAACGCGTGTTCCCCGCGCTGTGGAGCACGGGCGACGACGACGATTATTCGATGAACAAGTATGAAAAGGAATTTCTGGAAAAATTGCTCGAACGCCGTCGCGTGAAGCTGCGCAGCGATCTCAAGTACATCAAAATCATCGATCCCGAGTACGGCAAGCAGATGGTGAGCAATATCTCGTCGCTGGTGAAAAACCATCTCACCGCCATCGTGGTGAATTTCGTGGATATGCTCGCGCACAGCCGTTCGGATTTTCCAATTCTCAAAGAAATCGCTCCCGACGAAAGCGCGTACCGCTCGCTGACCAACACCTGGTTCACCCACTCCTCGCTGTTCAGCATGTTCAAGCAACTCGCGCGCACGCCCAACGCCACCATCGTGGTCACCACCGACCATGGCAGCGTGCGCTGCCTGCGCGGCAGCAAGGTGCTGGGCGACCGTGAGACTTCCACGAATCTGCGCTACAAGTACGGACGCAACGTCAAGGCCGACGCGCGGCATGCGCTGCACATCAGTCGGCCCGAGCAATACCGCCTGCCACGCCGCGGCATGACCACGAACTACATCATCGCGAAAGAGGATTTCTACTTCGTCTATCCGACGGATTACAACAAATACCTCACGTATTACCGCGACAGCTTTCAGCATGGCGGCATGTCGCTCGAAGAACTCATCCTCCCCGTCATCACACTGAAATCCCGGGGATGAGTCAGGGCTCGCTCGATATCGTCAGCAACAGCGAACAGGAGACGCACGCGCTCGGCGCCTCCTTGCCCGGCCGCTTCCCCGACTGCCGCATGATCGCGCTGTCGGGCGACCTGGGCAGCGGCAAAACTGCGCTGGTTCGCGGCATTTGCGCGGCCATGCATTGCGAGGATCAGGTGAGCAGTCCCACGTTCACCATCGTCAACGAGTACGAAGGCGATCTCCCGCTCGTACATGTGGATCTCTACCGACTCAACAGTCTGCACGAGATGCTCGAGTTGGGCTTGGACGAACTGTTTCTCGATGAGCGTCTGCTTGTGGTGGAATGGGCCGAACGCGCCCTTCCCCTGCTACCCGCGCCACGACTGGAGATCCTCGCCGATTACGGGACGATGGAGCAACAGCGGCGCTACCGCCTTCAGCGCTTCGAGACCGGTATGGTCAGCATTCTCGCGGCGCCACCCGGCACGGAGGTCGGCGCATGATACTCGGTATCGAAACAGCGGGCACGCTGCTGGCTGTGGCTCTGGCGACGGAGCAACGCATTCTCGCCTCCGTCACCGTCCATCGCAAGCACGCGCACGACGCCTTGCTTGTACCGCTCTGCGACGATGTACTGCGCATTGCAGGCATCACCCGCACGGATTTGCGTGGCGTGGCGGTGTCGGCCGGACCCGGCTCCTATACCGGACTGCGCATCGGCATGGCTGCGGCCAAGGGCATCGCCGCCGCACTCGATCTGCCGCTGGCCACCATACCCACGACGGATGCGGCTGCATACAATGTATCCCGTTTCCTGCGCGACGAGGGCAGACAGTTGGTGGTGGCCTTCGACGCGCGCAATGAGGAAGTATATATGGCCACCTATCGTCTGCACGCCGGCGAAGCCGTGCGCGAGCACCCCGTATCGGCCCTGTCGACCACCGAAGCCGCCGCGCTCGTGCTGCCTGAGGCAGTACTTACGGGCGACGGCGCGGAGCTTATCGCGCGTCACTGCGCGCAGGGTACGACAGTGCTCCCCGGCCACCGCGACGCCTGGAGCGGCGATGGTGTGGCCTTGCTCGGCGAACGCGCAATAGCGCGTGGCGACATCGCCGACCGCGCCGCGTGCGAGCCCCTGTACTTGCGCGAATTTCAGGTCACGCGCCCACGAAGCGCCGTGGACAGTCCGCGCATCCCATAACGCATCGACCACAATTCACGATACACTATGTCCTGGTTCAAACGCAGTAAAAGCAACATCGACGCGGCACCGAGCAAGCGCGACGTCCCCGACGGCTCGTGGGTGAAATGCGAGGCCTGCGGCGAGATGATGCATCAGAAGCAACTCACCGCGTCCCTGCACACCTGCATGCATTGCGGTGCATCCTTCCGCATTTCCGCAGAGCAATACATCGCCGTCCTGCTCGACGAAGGGAGTTTCAAGGAATACGACCGCAAACTCGAAGCCACCGATCCACTGGGCTTTGTGGATACGAAACCCTACCGAGATCGCGTACACGATACAGTGAAGAAGACCGGCCTGCACGACGCCATACGCGCCGGCATGGGCAAAATCGATGGACGACCGGTATCCATCGCGGTGATGGATTTCGCCTTCATCGGTGGCAGCATGGGTTCAGTGGTGGGAGAGAAAATCAGCCGTGCCATCGATCGAGCCATCAAGCACAGCTGCGCCCTGATACTGGTTTCGGCCAGCGGCGGCGCTCGTATGATGGAGGGCGCGTATTCGCTGATGCAAATGGCCAAAACCAGCGCGAAGCTCGCGCAGTTGCACGATGCCGGCCTTCCCTACATTTCCATCATGCTCGATCCCACGACGGGCGGAGTGACGGCCAGCTACGCCATGCTGGGCGATGTCAACATTGGTGAGCCGGGCGCATTGATCGGCTTCGCCGGACCGCGCGTGATAAAGCAGACCATCGGCAAGGATTTGCCGCCGGGCTTTCAACGCGCGGAATTCCTGCTTGAAAAGGGCTTCCTGGATCTGGTGGTGCCGCGCAAAGACATGCGTGCCACGGTGAGCAATCTTCTTTCCCACATGCTCGCCAGTTGACATGGAACATGTGACATCTGTAGCGGCCATGCGGAGCAAAGCCGATGAAATGCGCCGCGAAGGAAAGCGCATCGGCTTCGTGCCCACCATGGGATACCTGCATGAAGGCCATCTCGATCTTATTCGCACCCTGCGTCCGCTCTGCGATTGCGTGGTGGTGTCGATTTTCGTGAATCCGTCACAATTCGGTCCCGGCGAGGATTTGCAGCGCTACCCTCGCGATCTTGAGCGCGACAGCAACCTGGCCGAGGACGCGGGTTGCGATCTGCTGTTGGTACCCACCGCCGAAGAAATGTATCCCGCCGGAGCCCGCACGTGGGTGACGGTGGAGGGACTTGGCGCAGTGCTCGAAGGCGCCTTCCGTCCCTCCCACTTCCGTGGCGTAGCCACCGTGGTGACCATGCTTTTCAATATCGTGAAGCCGCACATGGCCGCCTTCGGACAAAAGGATGCGCAGCAGGCGCTGATCATTCGCCGCATGGTGCGCGACCTGCACATGGATGTGGAACTGTGCATCGTCCCCACAAGGCGCGAAGCGGATGGACTGGCAATGAGTTCAAGAAACACGTATCTTTCGGGTTCGGAGCGGAACGAGGCCCTCGCTATTTCGCGCTCCCTTCGCATCGCGCGCGAGGCCTTCGCGGCGGGCGAGCACCGTGTCGCCGCTTTGCGCGAACGCATGACCGAGGAACTCACCGCCACCGGCACGCTGTTGCTCGATTACCTCGCCTTCGTGGATGCGGAAACACTGGAAGATGTGACCACCATCGATGACCGGCCTGTGCTCGTCGCCATAGCCGCGCGCATCGGAACGACACGATTGATCGACAATACGATACTTGGAGAGCAGGCGTTCGCACAATGAAACGCATCATGTTCAAATCGAAGATTCACCGCGCGCGCGTGACGCAGGCCGAACTCTATTACGAAGGCAGCATCACGATAGACAGCACGTTGATGGATCAGGCCGACATTCTCGAATACGAGAAGGTTCAGGTGGTGAACATCAACAACGGGAATCGCTTTGAAACCTATGCCCTGCGCGGCGAGGCCGGCAGCGGCATCATTTGCCTCAACGGCGCGGCCGCACGTCTCGGTCACGTGGGCGACCAGGTGATCATCATTACGTACGCGGAATTCGACGCCGCCGAGCTTGAAGGATTCAAACCCACCATCGTTCTGGTCGATGAGACGAATTCCGTCAAGACCATTCTCTGACCGCGTCCACCGGCGGCCTTTGTGCATCACGCCGGGAGCGACGTGCCACCCACGCACAATCATGCGCAACGCATCATGACACCCCGTTCCCTCGCAGCCATCATCATGGCCGCCGGCCAGGGCAAACGGATGAAGAATCCGGACATGGCCAAGGTCATGCACACGCTCGATGGCCTCCCTCTCGTGCAACATGTCGTCCGCCTCGCTCGTGCGGCGGGCGCCGAACGCATCATCGTCATCGTCGGACATCAGCGGCACAGTGTGATCGAGTATTTGCGCGCGGCCGAACCCGATGTGGAATTCGCCGTGCAGGAGCAGCAGCTCGGCACCGGGCATGCCGTGCAGCAAGCCATTCCCCTGCTGCGCGATTTCGATGGCGACATCCTCATTCTCAGCGGCGACGCGCCCATGACACGCGTGCGCACGGTGCGCGACGCCATCGAACTGCACCTCGACGCCGGCGCCGACGCCACCGTGCTCACCGCCGTGCTGCCCGATCCCACCGGCTACGGCCGTGTGTTGCGCGATGAGGCCGGTCGTATTGTGCGCATTGTCGAGCACAAGGATGCCAGCGACGAGGAACGAGGCGTGCGCGAGATCAACAGCGGCATGTATGTGTTCCGCAAGGACGCGCTATTCGACGCGCTCGCGCGCATCACCAACGACAACGCCCAGGGCGAGTACTACCTGCCCGATGTGTTCGCCATCTTTGCGCGCGAGCATCGCGTGATGCTGCCCTGTGTGGTGGACTCCTTCGACGAATTGCGCGGTGTGAACACCGTCGAGCAATTGCAGGAACTTGAGCTGCTGTACGCGGCCCTGCGGCGCGAGGAGCGGAATTAACGAAGTATCACCGTTACACTCTGTACCAACATGGCAACGCGAATCACCATTCATCCGGAAAATCCGCAGGCACGTCTCGTCGACAACGTCGTGGAACGCCTTCGCCGCGGCGCCGTCATGCTCTACCCCACCGACACGGTGTACGCCATCGGTTGCGACATCAACAGCAAGGCGGGACAGGAGCGCATCCGTCGCATCCGCAATCTTCCCGACGACAAGCCCTTGACCTTTGTGGCGGCAAACATTTCGCAGATTTCAGATTATGCGAAAATTTCGGACAGCGCGTATCAGATTATCCGTCAACTCGTACCGGGGCCGTTCACCTTCCTTCTGCCCGCCACGAAAATGGTGCCGAATCTCGTGCTCAATCCCCGGCGCAAAACCACAGGCATCCGCGTCCCCGATCATTTCCTCTGCCAGTTGCTCATCGCCGAACTGGGAAACCCGCTCATCTCCATGTCGGCGAAACTGCCGAATTGGGACGAACCCACGACGAACGATGAACTGTTCGACCTCTTCGATGCCCACGTGGATATGATCATTGAATTCGATGCCGAATACCGTTCGCCCGACGGCGAGCATCTCTCCACCATGATCGATTTCACCGGCGAACTTCCCGTGATCACCCGCGAAGGTCTGGGCATCGAACTCGCGAGTCAGGTGGTGTGATTCGTCTGAGCTTGCTGAGTGCGGTATACATTTGGAGAGATGAAAGAGAGCGAAGAGAGCGGAGAGGATTTGTTGAGGGTGCAGACCCCCCGAATACTGCGCCCCGCCGCAACCGAGTAAACGCAAGGACGCAGAGACGCACAGCCGGGACCCCCTCCGTGCCCTCGGTGTTCGCGAAGCGCTCAGGGTTCTCTGGGCTAGCGAAGCCCCGTGTTCGCGAAGCGCTCAGGGTTCTCTGTGTTAGCGAAGCCCCGTGTTCGCGAAGCGCTCCGGGTTCTCCGTCTTAGCGAAGTCCCATGTTGGCGAAGCCCCCTCCTTACCCTCACCACCTCACTACTCTCATTCTTCAGCTTTTAACTACGCCACGGCGATGCGCTTGCGGCGCTGGCCACGGAAGTAGGTGCCGTAGAGTATGGCTTCGAACATGGTGACGAGTATGAGCGAACTGGTGTCGTTGTCGAGCCAGGTGGCCAGCCCTTGTTCGGGGAAGAAGAAGCGCACGATGAAGCCGGCGAGCGTCCAACTGACGGAGAATATCACGCCCACGAAGGCCACGGACATGAAGGCGTCGGCGAGCTTGTGCTCCACATAACCCTTGCTGAAGGCGTACACGGCTCCGACGATGTGCAGATAGAAAATGAAAATTGCGATCATGGCTCAGTAGGCATCCTTGCCGAACAGTACGGTATACAGGGTTTTGAAAATAATCCGCAGGTCGAGTCCGAGCGACCAATTCTCAATATAATACAAGTCGTACTTCGTGCGCTCGGTGATGGGCACTTCGCCACGCAAGCCGTTGACCTGCGCCCAACCGGTGAGGCCGGTTTTCAGGCGATGGCGCTCGAGGTACTTCGGCACATATTGCCGGAATTGATGCACGAACTCCGGCCGCTCGGGACGGGGTCCCACCACGCTCATCTCGCCGCGCAACACATTGATGAACTGCGGCACCTCGTCGATGCTCAAACGCCGCAGCACACGCCCGATGCGCGTCACCCGTGGATCGCCGCGGCGCGTCCACGTCGGGCCGCTTTCGTTTTCCGCATTCACACGCATGGTGCGGAATTTCAACAATTCGAATTCCTCCCCTTCCAACCCCACGCGGATCTGCCGGTAGAAAATCGGACGTCCGGATTCGATGTAAATCAACGCCATGATGGCTCCCGCAAAGGGAGCGAACAAGGTGAGCACCAGCAAACTGAACGCGATGTCGAACGCCCGCTTGGCCACGCGCGCCCAGGAGGTCATCGGCACATCCTTCACGGCGATAAGATGCGTACGGAACAACTCCATCACCCGCAGCCGTGTGGAGGTGATGCCCACAATGTCGGGCTGAATCAGAATCTGCACGCTCTTCCCTTCGAGCCGGGAAAAGATTTCGGCCAGTCGCGCGGTCTCGCCCGCGGGTAAACACACAATAAGCGTTTCGATGCGCTGCGCATCCACCACCGCCACCAGATCGTCCATGCCGCCAAGGCGCTCGGTGGTCACACTCTCGATGCGCTCGCCCGCCTCGGACACATAACCGCACAGCCGGTACCCCAGCTCGGGACGATGCGCGATTTTCACCGCGAGATCCTGCGCCATGGCATTGCTGCCCAGCAGCAGCACATTGCGCAACTCGCGTCCCTTGCGGTACAGGCGCTTCTCGTACGCCAGTACGGCCGACCGGCCAACGAACATGAAAAGCATGGCCAACACCCAGATGAAGGCGAAGACGATGCGGCTGTAGGAAAAGGCGCGGAAGAAAAACGTCAGACTGAGCACCACCAGCATGCCGAAGCTCACCTGACGAACGATGCGGAACAACTCGAGACTCAGGTCGGTGTCGCGGCGTACACGATACACACCCTGCCGCTGAAACATCAGCACCCAGATCAGAGCGACAATGGTCCCACCCAGCACATAGGCCTCCATGGGCGGATAGCCCTTGGTGACCGGAATGAGCTTCACGAGCGGACTGTCGAAACGAAGGATGTAGGAACACACGAAGGCGAGCATCACCGACAGCACATCGGCGACGACCGCGAGAAACGGGATCAGGATGTCATTTTTTCGTTGACGCGGCATTGCCCGTTAGAATTCCACACGGAGATTCACCGTCGGCAGTATCGGCAGCATGTCGATGCGCTCGCCGGTGCTGCGGTCGTAATAGAACATGTTCTTGCGGTCGTACACGTTCAGCACGCTGGCCTCGGCCACGAGACGCACGTACTCGAACTGGAACTCCTTCGACACGCTGATGTCGAGCCGATGGTAGGATGGCAAACGTCCGCCGTTCTTCGCGCCGAGCATGGTGTACGGCTCGCCGGGCTCGGTGGCGTAACCGCCGCCATCGAAAATGCCGGAGAAACGCAGACGATCGTAGAAACCGATGATCTGCGAAAAGGGCAAGCCCGAACCGTACTCCCAGCGCACATTCACATCCCAGCCATCGAAGGGCTTGTAGCCCGCGATGAGATTGAGATTGTGGCGTCGGTCGTAGCGAGGATTGTAGGTGAAATTCCCCACCGTGCGCTCGGTCATGCTCATCGTGTACGACACCATGCCGTAGTAGCGCGGGTGACGTTCCTCGAGAAACACCTCAAAGCCATAGGAACGGCCGTCAGCGCGGACGAAATCCGGATCGGAGGAATCCACTTTATCCCGGTTGTATTCGAGGAGATTCGACAAATCCTTGTAATACCCCTGGAGATTGAAGGTCAGTCCGGGGAGGAAGCCCAGCGAACCGTCGATACCCGCGATGTAATGGTCGGCCTGCTGCGAGGGCTCGTCCTCGTCGATGGGGATCCAGGTTTCGAACAGCGACACCACATCGTCCTCGTTCGTGATGGTCACCACGCGCTGATGCACGCGCGCGTAGGAGAGCTTGAACGCGAGGAATTGCGACACATCGTAGCTGAATCCCACGCGCGGCTCGAAGGCATCGGAGCTGTTGGGCGAGAGAATGCTGAACAGATCCGAACGCACGCCCAACTCCACGGAAAACGGCTGGAATTGCTTGAGCTTGTATTTGAACCACACGCCGGTTTCGCTGCTCTTGCGGAATTCGTTGCGCGAGAAATTCGCCGCGTTGACGAAGCTGTAGTGATACTCGGGCAGGCGGAACATGAAGCCCGCGCCGTATTGATCGCCATTGTCCTGGAAATACGTCACCGCGCCGTTGAAATACACGTCGTTCACTTCCGAGCTGCGCGGGGTGATCTGCGCGTTGTCGCGCGGCAGCAGCTCGCCTTTGAAATTGCTGAAGCTGAACGTGGTCTCGATGAGGTATTTGTTTTCCAGCACCTGGAACCAGCTCAATCCGTAGGCGCCATTGCTCCACTGATACTCGGGATCGAATCCCGATTCGGGCCGGATGATGTCGCCGCTGAACAGCGAATGCAGCGACAGGCGTCCGCTCTCCCCGGTGGCCACGTTCACGCGGGCGATCACATCCCAGAAATTGAACGGCGTTTCCTGGCGCACAAATTTCTGCAGCACATCGTCGAGAAAGCTCTTGCGCGCGGAGACCATCCATGAGCCATCCCAGGGCGTGGGACCTTCGAGCAGGGCCTTGCCCGCCACCTGGCTCACATTCACTTTACCCGAGAAGCGATTCTTGTTGCCCTCGCGCGTGCGGATGTTGATCACCGAGGAAAGGCGGTTGCCCCATTGCGCCGGGAAGCCGCCCTTGAGAATTTCCGCTTCCTTCACCGCGTCGGCATCGAAAATGGAAAAAATGCCGAGCGCGTGGAAGGGATTGTAAATCGTCATGCCATCGAGGATGATGAGGTTCTGATCGCCACCGCCACCGCGTACATAGAACTGGCTGCTCACATCGCTGGTGGCCACCACGCCGGGCAGCACCGCGATGGTGCGGAACAGATCCGCCTCCACCGCTTTGGGCACCACGGATATTTCGGCGGCCGAAATGGGCTGCGTGCTGATTTCCGTATCGTAGCGGATACGCCGCTCGGCGGTGGTTTCGATGGCCTCCATTTCCAGCACGGTGGGTGCGAGACTGAAATTCACCGTCCCGATTTTCCCCGCTTCCACGGTGACCTCGCGTTGCAGCGTGGCGAAACCGATCAGCGTGGCGCGCAGCGTGTGCTTGCCTGCGGGAATGTTGCCGATGAAGAAAAAGCCGTTCGCATCCGTTGCCGCGCCCATGCCCACGTCCGTGAGGTACACGTTGACGAGGGAGAGACGTTCACCGGTGAGCGAGTCCGAGACCATGCCGCGGATACCACCGGTTTGTCGTTGTGCTTGGAGGGGAGAAACAGCCAGCAGCGCGAGCAGCGATGCGAAGAGGAAGATCGGGAAACAACGTCTCATTACCACCACTTGGAGAATGCGGAAAGAATCATGGAAGTACACCGCGCGGGCGGTAAAAAGAAAGGCGATTTGTCGTACCTTCGAAGCAGTACAGCTGACGACCGATGCATGGCCTTTCGCTTCACACTCGACGACTTCCGGTTTCTGACGTCCACAGCGTATCCCGAAATACGGGCATACATTCAGGGACAAACAGAAAAATACGCCGATCCGCTCAGATTGCAAACCGCGTTGCGGCTGCGATTTCCGGATCACACTCCCGCGCAGTTGGCCGCAGCGGCGGCGCAATCAGCGTTGCAGGCGCGCGCTGCGCGCAAATGCGGTATGCACCCCGATGCGCTGTTCACCGAAGCCACCTTTGAAATGGCCAGCTCAGCCGCCACCGCCTCCTTGCATCGCATGCTGTTGCGCAGGGGCATGGAAGGCCAGCCCGACTCGCACGGCGGGGTCATAGTCGATTGCTGCGCGGGCATCGGCAGCGATGCCGTGCGCTTTGCGCAACTCGCTCCCGTGCTGGCCATCGAGGCCGACCCCCTGCTCGCCCGTCTCTGCCGGCACAATCTCGGACTCGTCAGTGCCCGGGGAGCGGTGCTCGCGGGCAACGCCGAGCATTGGCTGCCCGCGTTGCGTCGCGATGCTGTGGCCGCGTTGTTCGCCGATCCCGCGCGACGCGATGAGGGCGGCCGCCATGTACGCGGGTCCCTTTACAGTCCGCCCCTGCCCACGCTGCTCGATGTACTGCCCGGTGTGCCGTCGCTGGTGAAAATCGCCCCGGCGGCCGACGCGGATGCCCCGGGCTGGGGACGCGCCTTCGTGGCCGCCGGGCGCGAATGCAAGGAGCAACTGCTGCACCGCGATCTGGGACTGCCTCCTGTGTGCGTGTTGCGCGCTGAGGATGCTTCGCTGTGGACCCCGGGCGAGCATGCGCCGGTCGCCGTCCGCCAGCCCGCCTGGATCATGGAAGCACACAACGCGGTGGTGCGCTCGGGGGCGGTGGCGCAGTACTTCCGCGAATACGGCGCCGAGCCCATCGATCCGCGCATCGCCTATGGTCTGGCGGACGAGCGTCCTCCCGACGGCGTGCTGCATCAATCCTTCCGCATTCTCGAGTTGCTGCCGTTCAATCGCAAACGGCTGCGCGAGGCCGTGCGCGCGCATGGTTTCGGTCCCGGCACGGAGATCAAAAAGCGGGGCTTTCCCGATACACCCGAGCAGCTCCGCGCCGGACTCGCTTTGCGCGGCGATCGCGCCGGAGTCATACTCATCGCTCGTCAGGGCACGGGCCATGTGATGGTGCTCGCCTCGCGTGAGGAGTCGGCCACGCAACCCGCTGCCAGTGAAGAATGAGAGTAGTGAGGTGGCGAGAGTAAGGAGGGGCTTCGCGGGAACACAGAGTACCCGGAGGGCTTCGCCACACCGAGGGCCCAGAGGGATCGCAGCTTTGCGTCGCTGCGACTTAGCGTTAACTCGATTGCGGCGGGACGCACGGATCGAGGGGGAAGCGACCTCAAACATTCCTCTGCGCTCTCTGCGCTCTCCGCGCTCTCTTCAAATGTATTCCGCACTCAGCCGGCCCGCATGATTCGAGCGGGATGCGCCCTCAACACTTCCTCTCCGCTCTCTCCGCTCTCTTTCATCTCTTCAAATGTATTCCGCACTCAGCCAGCTCATAAAATTCTTGCCGCTCGACCACTCAGGAAAAAAACGAACGGCCCGGCGGCGATGACGCGACCGGGCCGTGAAACAAGGGAGGCGCGACGATCAGAGGCGGGCGAACTCCTCGAGGAAGGCCGAGGTGGTGAGCAGGCCGTTCTTGAACTGCGCAATGTCGAATTTCTCGTTTGGTGCATGGAGATTATCATCCGGCAAACCGAAGCCGAGCAGAATCACATCCACACCGAGCAGTTGCTGGAAGTCGGCCACAACGGGGATGGAGCCGCCTTCGCGGGTGAAATACGGATCCTTCTTGTACACCTGTTTGATGGCGGCCGCGGCGGCTTTCATGCCCGGCGCTTCCAGCGGCGACAGCGAGGCGTGACCGTTGTTGTCGTAGCATTGCACCTGCACTTTCACTGTGTCGGGAGCTACCTTTTTCACATGCTCGGTGAAGAGCTGGGCGATTTTCGCTGGATGCTGATTGGCCACAAGGCGCATCGACACCTTGGCGTGGGCTTTGGCCGGCAGCACGGTTTTCACGCCGGCGCCCGTGTGGCCGCCCCAGATGCCGTTGACTTCGAAGGTCGGACGCGCGCCGGTGCGCTCGTTGGTGCTGTAGCCCTGCTCGCCGAACACCTTGGTGGCGCCGAGGGATTTCGCGTATTTCGCATCGTCGTGCGGCAGCTTGGCCAGTTCGGCGCGCTCCTTCTTCGTAAGGGGCACCACATCATCGTAGAAACCGGGGATTTTGATTTTCCCGGTTTTCGGATCCTTGCACTGCACGAGGATCTCGGCGAGCACCTGAATGGGATTGGCCACGGAACCGCCGAAGGTACCGCTGTGCTGATCGCCGTTCATGGACGTGACAGACACTTCGAGATAGGTGAGGCCACGCAGACCGTAGGTAAGGCTCGGGGTTTTCACACCCAGCATGTGCGTGTCGGACACGAGAATGACGTCGCATTTGAGGAGTTTCTTATTCTTTTTCACGAAGTCCGCGAGGTTGGTACTGCCGATTTCCTCCTCGCCTTCCACGATCACCTTCACGTTTACAGGCAATTCGCCCACGGTTTTCAGCCACGCCTCGATAACCTTGAAGTGGATGAACACCTGGCCCTTGTCGTCGGCCGTGCCGCGGGCGAAGATTTTTCCATCGCGGATTTCGGCCTTGAAGGGATCGGACTTCCACAGTTCCAACGGTTCGACCGGCTGCACATCGTAATGGCCGTAGATCAGCACAGTGGGTTTGTCCTTCGCGCCCATCCACTCGCCGTACACAATCGGATTGCCCTTGGTGGGGTACTGCTTGACATTGGTCATACCCGCTGCCGTGAGCTGCTCCTCGACATAGGCGGCCGTGGCCAGCATGTCCTTGGCATGTTCGGGATCGGCGGAAATGCTGGGGATGGCCAGGAAGTCGGTCATCTCCTTCATGTAACGGTCATGGTTGGCTTTGAAATACTCGGCGACGTCTTTCATTGCGCTGCTCCTTGTTGGTAATCAGACGAATACGATCGCAAACATGATTGCAACATACAAAAGCCATTCGTAATTCTTGGAATGCCACCGCGGATGGGATACAATCGCGAATGACGCGAAAAGCGCGAAAGGAAGCGGGTGGACGCTCTTTGCGTTGTTTGCCTCGCCGGATTGTCAACCGAGAACTCTTCACTATCAATCATCCGACCCGCTGCTACGTCGGTGGAGGAAACGGCAAGCGCGCCTATCGGCAGCGATGCCGTTGCCGCGTTTTTCCGCTTCGCACCTTTCAGAGTGATCGCGTGGGACGGCAGGACGAGCGCAAGGCATCCATACCCCCGCACGCCCCGATACCGCTGCGAAGCCCGCGGCTCCGTTGTTTTTACAGCCGTCCGGGGGTATATTACACCTTGTTCTGCTCATTACTGAACGAAGATTCAACAAACAGCACCCTTCCCTCTCGCAGGTTACGGGGACACGACGCGAACAAATTTTTTCGATAATACATCAGGAGTCCGAGTGGATTTATTCGACAAATGCAGGGCGTTCACACGCGCCGATGAAGTCAAGGCCATGGGGTATTACCCGTATTTCCGCGCCATCGAGGAGAGTGAAGGTCCCGTGGTCACCATCGAGGGTCGGAAGATCATCATGGCCGGATCGAACAACTATCTTGGTCTTACCGCCCATCCGAAGGTGAAGCAGGCCGCGCACGACGCTCTGGACCGCTTCGGCAGCGGTTGTTCGGGTTCCCGCTACCTCACCGGCACGCTCACTTTGCACAACGAGCTCGAGGATCGTCTGGCCGCGTTTTTCGGCCGCGAATCCTGCCTGCTCTTTTCCACCGGCTATCAGACCGCCCAGGGCATCATTCCCACCCTGGTGCAGCGCGGCGAGTATGTGATTTCGGACAAGGACAATCACGCCTGCATCGTGGCCGGCAATCTCATGGCCAAGGGCGCCTTTGCCACCTTCGAGCGCTACAAGCACAATGAGATGGACGATCTCGAGCGCATCATTTCCAAGCTGCCGTTGGACAAGGGCAAGCTCATTGTGTCGGACGGCGTGTTCAGCACCACCGGCCATATTGTGGATTTGCCGCGCCTGGTGGACATCGCGAAGAAGTACAACGCACGCATACTCATCGACGACGCGCATTCGACGGGCGTGATCGGTGTGGGCGGCCGCGGCACCGCGAGCCACTACGGCCTCGAGAACGAGGTGGACATGACCATGGGCACGTTCTCGAAAACCTTCGCCAGTCTCGGTGGCTTCGTGGTGGGCGAGCGCGCGGTGATCAATTATATCAAGCATCACTCCCCCGCCTTGATTTTCTCCGCCAGTCCGACGCCGGCGAGCGTGGCAGCCGCCCTCGCCGCCCTCGATATTCTCGAGGAGCATCCCGAACTGGTGAACCGGCTTCAGGCCAATGCGCAGTACATGCGCGAGGGCTTCACGAAGCTCGGCTTTAAAGTTCTTCATGGGCAAACCGGTGTGGTACCGGTGATCATCGGCGACGATGAGAAAAGCTTCATTTTCTGGAAGGAGCTCTTCGACGCCGGCGTGTTCGTCAACGTGTTCATCAGTCCGGGCGTGCCCGCGGGCATGCAGATGTTGCGCACCAGTTACATGGCCACGCATGAGAAAGAGCACCTCGATCGCATTCTCGAAATCTGCGGCGACATCGGCCGCAAGCTGGGCGTGATCAACTAGCTTCATTGGAGTATTGCATGGCGGTCACCATCCGTCCCGTGAGCGGCACAGCCGGTACGCGGGAATTCGTCAAACTGCAGTGGAAATTCTATCAGGGCGACCACAACTGGGTGCCGCCCCTGCTCATGGATCGCATGAAGCTGCTGAATGTGAAGAAAAACCCGTTCTTCAAGCATTCGGATATGCAGCTCTTCATTGCCGAGGATCAGGGCGAAGCCGTGGGTCGCATCGCCGCCATCATCAACCGCAACCACAACGCGGTGCATGGCGACAAGGTGGGCTTCTTCGGCTTTTTCGAAGCCATCAATCGGCAGGATGTGGCCAATGCGCTGGTGGACGCGGCGGCGGCGTGGTTGCGCGCCAAGGGCATGGATACCATGCGCGGCCCGATGAATCCCTCGGTCAACGATGAAATCGGCATGCTCGTCAAGGGCTTCGACCGCCCGCCCGTCATTCTCATGACCTACAATCCACGCTACTATCCCCTGCTCATGGAAGGCGCGGGGATGAAGAAGGCCAAGGATTTGCTGGCGTATTTGCTGGAGAACGAACGCGTGGCCACGGAAAAGCTGGAGCGCGGACAGCAATTGGTGCGCGAGCGTTACGGTGTGACCGTGCGCGATGTGGATTTCAAAAACATCGAGCGCGAGGCGGTGATTCTCAAGGATCTGTACAATCGCTCGTGGGAAGCCAACTGGGGCGCCGTGGCGATGACGGACGAGGAATTCGATTTTCTCGCCAAGGATCTCACACAGGTGGTGGGAAAATTCAAGGACCTCGTGTTCATTCTCGAGCGTCACGGCGAGCCCGTGGGCTTCGCGCTCTGCCTGCCGGATCTCAATCAGGTGCTCAAGCACAATGGATCCGGGCGTCTGCTCCCCGCACTGTACCACATGCTGACCGGCACGCGCATGATCAGCTTCGCGCGCATCATCGTGCTGGGTGTGATTCCGCAGTACCGTGGCAAGGGCTTCGATTCGGTGATGTACTGGGAGGTGCTGCAACGCGCCGCCAAACACAACATCTACACCGCCGAAGCATCGTGGGTGCTGGAGGACAATGTGATGATGAACCGCGGCGCGAAAATGATGAACGCCGAGGCCTACAAAACGTATCGCATCTACGATCTGGCAATCTGATTTCCCTGACGGAGCTGCTGAATGCTATCCGACATTCCGCAGAGTATCGCATCCGGCGAAGTAACGGAAGAGGATGTCCGCCGCGCCGCCCGCATTGCCCGCCTTGCGCTGGATGATGCCGAGCTGCCGCGTTTCATTGCCGATCTCCGCGACATTCGAGCGGCAAGCGCTGCGCTGGACGGACTCGACTCGCCGGACGGACTCGACGCGCTGGACGGACTCGACGCGCTGGACGAGCTCGACTCGCGGCTCCACCCCGAGGTCAGCAGTGGAAGTGCCTGTCCCCTGCGCGAGGATGTTCCCTCCGCCACCTTCCCGCCGGAAGCATTGCGCACTCTCGCCCCCGTCATGCGCGGTGAGCATGTGAGCATGCCGGCGCTGTCGTGGTCACGCTCCGCCCGGTTGAAAACCGGGGAGCATGGGGCCGACGCGGGGAGCGTGGAGTAGCAGCTGCCTTGCCAAGGCCGCTGCGTGATGCGAAACAGTCCCGCCACCGTTTCGTGAAATCTTCCAGCAGCGACTTCGCCCCGCGCCGAGTCCGCAAGCGAGTCAATGAACATCCCCGGCACACATTCATCCGATGCACTGCCCATGAGTACACCCTCCGTCCTTGTCGTCATTCCCGCGCGTTACGCGTCCACGCGTTTCCCCGGCAAGCCGCTGGCCGACCTGCACGGCAAGCCCATGATACAGCATGTGTGGGAGCGCTGCGTCGCTTCCCCGCTCGTGGGGCGCGTGCTTGTCGCCACCGACGACGAGCGCATCGCCGACGCGGTGCGTGCCTTTGGCGGCGCGTGCGTGATGACGCCGGAGGATCTCGCCTCGGGTTCGGAGCGCGTGGCCTGGGTTGCCGCGCGCGAGACAGCCGACATCGTGGTCAACGTGCAAGGCGACGAGCCGCTGTTGCCGCCCGCCACCATCGCAGCGGTGATCGAACCAATGTTGCGGGACGCTGGCATCGATATCGGCACGGCCGCTTGTCCGCTGCCCGAGGCCGAGGCCGCCGGAAATCCCAATGTGGTGAAGGTGGTGCTTATGGCGAACGGACGAGCACTGTACTTTTCCCGAGCCCGTGTGCCGCATGTGCGCGACGGCGAGCCCTGGTCGGGTCCGTGGCTCAAGCACATCGGCATCTACGCCTTTCGCTCGGCCGCGCTCGCGCGCTTTGCCGCACTCCCCGCAGGCGTCCTCGAGCAATACGAAAAGCTCGAACAACTTCGCGCTCTCGAACATGGCATGTCCATACATGTGGCGCTGGTGGCGCATGATTCGCAGGCCGTGGACACGCCTTCGGATCTCGATGTGGTTCGCGCGCTGATGGAGTGAATCCTCGCTTTTCCTCCCGCGCGGCGATGTGCCCGGCCCCGCCATGGGACGCGGGAATGACTTGCGGCGGTCGCGCCCTATCGCCACATTGCGTATATCTCGCCAATCGGCATGTTGAGTCATGTAACAAGCTTCTATGCCAGTTTGGATCGAGCATGACGCTTCGGCTACGAGCCCGAAGGAGATTGTCTCCCACGCAACGTCCCTGCCGCTGGTTGTCCGCTCGGCTCCAAGACCCGCCGAGGCGGGGTGACGATGGTGGTGAGCAGCATTCAAGGCCAATGCAGGAGCAGATTCCTGGGGAGCATTTCCCCGCAGTTCCGTGTTGTACCCACACCATGTATCATTGACACGCGCATTCATGTCCCGAACCACTCCGCAACGCATCGCCATTGTCACGCTCGGTTGTTCAAAAAACACTGTCGACTCCGAAGTGCTCATGCGGCAGCTCGACGTCAACGGCCTCACGCTTGTCGACGATCCCAACACCGCCGACACGGTGATCATCAACACCTGCGGTTTCATCGATCTGGCGAAAGAGGAATCGGTGAACACCATCATCGAAGCGTCGGAGATGAAAAAGGAAGGGCGCATCGAAACGCTGTACGTGGCGGGCTGCCTGTCCGAACGCTATCGCGCCGATCTGGAGAAAGAACTTCCAGAAGTGGACCGTTTCTTTGGTGTGACGGATTTCGCCGCCATTCTCGAATCGCTGGGCGGCAGCTTCAAGCGCGAACTCCTCGGCGAGCGGCATCTGAGTGCGCCATCGCATACCGCCTATCTGAAAATCAGCGAGGGCTGCGACCGTCCCTGCTCCTTTTGTAGCATTCCCCTGATGCGCGGCAAGCACGCCTCGAAACGCATCGAGGACATTTTACACGAGGCGGCCTTTCTCCATGAACTCGGGACGAAGGAGATCGTGCTGATCGCGCAGGACACCACATCGTACGGCCTGGATCTGTACGGCGAGCGGCGGCTGCCGGAGTTGCTGCGCGAACTCGCCCGTTTGCGCCGCGCGGAGTGGATTCGCCTCATGTACGCGTATCCCTCGCATTTCCCGTTGGAAACACTCGACGCCTTGCGCGACGAAGACGCGCTCTGCCGTTACATCGACATTCCCATTCAACACATTGACGACGCGGTACTCAAGTCCATGCGTCGCGGCATCACGCGCCGCGCGACGGAGGAATTGCTGCTCGCCATGCGCGAACGCGTGCCCGGCATCGCCCTGCGCAGCACGCTCATTGTGGGCTATCCGAACGAAAGCGACGCGGCCTTTCAAACGCTGTATGATTTCGTGAAGGACTTCGAACTCGACCGCCTCGGCGTATTCCTCTACTCGCAGGAGGAAAACACCAGCAGTTGGGTGCTTGGCGATCCCATTCCGCATGAGGTGAAAATCGAGCGTCGCGACGCCATCATGGAATTGCAGCGCGAAATTTCGCAGCGCAAAAACGAGCAGCGCGTAGGCAGTGCGATGCGTGTGCTGCTCGACAGCGTGGAGGGCGAGTACGCGGTGGGGCGCACGGAGTTCGACGCGCCCGAAGTGGACAATGAGGTATTGATTCCTGTGTCGGCTTTCGACGGACCCGTTCCAGTGGGAAACTTCGTGGACGCCATCATTACCGACGCTTTCGAGTACGATTTGCACGCAACGCTCCGGAGGTGAATCATGACACTGCGCTACCGCCTGTTCGCATGCACACTGCTGTCTCTGTTCCTCGTCTCTGCTTCCGGCACCTTGCGCGCTCAGAAGGAGGCGCCGGATCAGGGCCGCACAGTGCATAACATGCGCGTGCAACCATTTTTTTTCGACGCGTTCAACTTCGCCGAGTACGATGATTTCGGCCTCAAGGGCCGGGTGGACGTGTTTGTGCATGTCCCGAATGACATCGTGACCTTCGTGAAAAACAATGAGTTCTACGTCGGCGGATATACGGTCACTGTGCTGGTTACTGACCCGGAGAACAGTCGTCTGATCAAGGAGGAAACCTGGGAGCGCAAGCTCGAGTTGCTTTCCTTCGAGCGGACGAAAAATCCCGCCTACTACGACCTCACCCAGCGTTCACTCGTATTGGAACCCGGCACCGTGAATCTGGAAGTGCGCTTCGAGGATAAAGAGTCGCAGAAGGAATTCCGCCTGTCACGTTCTTTCACCGTGCGCGGCTACGACGGCAATCTGCCCGGCATGAGCGACATCATGCTCGTGCGCGATGCGCAGCTCGTACAGGGGCGGCGGCAGATTTCACCGCAGATCAATCCCAATGTGGCGATGCTGGAAAACGGTTTCGATGTGTTTTATGAAGTGTACAATCCGTATCAACTCGCCGGTGTGCAAATCGACTATGTGATCACACGGCGCGGAGGGAAGGAGGTGTTCACGAAGGAAGATGTGCAGCCGCTCAAGCGCGGGGTGAACACGTTTTTGGGAAAAATCAACAGCACTGGCCTCGGCATCGGCGCCTACACGTTGACCACAAGCGTGCGGCAAGTCAACGACAGCAGTGCCGCGGGATTGCTGGCCTCGGCCGAGCGGCAGTTCATGATCGAGTGGCTTACGGCTGGTGCACCGATTTCGCTCGGCGATCTCGACGAAGCTATCGACCAGCTCCGCTATTTCGCGAAATCCGAGGACATCGAGTATATCCGCGCGGCGGAGGATACACAGGAACGGAGAAAGCGCTTCGAGGCCTTCTGGGAAAAACACAATCCCGCGAGTGGCTCCGGCAACAACTCCGCGATGATCGAGTATTACAATCGCGTGGCCTACGCCAATCAACAGTTCGGCCACTACATCGCCGGATGGAAAACCGACCGCGGCATGACGTACATCGTGTATGGCGCACCCGATTACATCGACCGCCATCCGGTGGACGTGGAATCGAAGCCCTACGAAGTGTGGGAATACTACGACATCAACCGCCGATTCGTCTTCATCGACGAATCGGGATTCGGAGACTATCGTCTGCTATATCCGCTCTGGGACGACAGGAACCGTTTGCGCTGAACATGCTCTCAGCCACAGGAGCCGGCGTACCCGGCGCGTAACGCTCGACGCAGCCCACCGTTGCCATCAGAAAGCATCGGCATCACTGCCGCACTCAGCGCACGTGTTCACGCTGAGCGAGGAAATCCACGGACAGAGGCATCCGCCTTCAGTCGTCATTGGGGTCGGCCGGCGTGCGAAGCACGCGGACGAACAAGCGGCTGACCATGAACAGCACAACGGTCCAGGTGCAGAGCATGGTGATCAATCCAGCGGTACTCATCGTGCGTCCTCCAGATACATGCGCGAGGGTTTGTTGCGGAAGGCCGCCCACACGGCCAGCGCGATGGCCACGAAGGTTGCAAGAAGCAGGATGCGCGTCATATCGAGTATGAACACCTGCGTTGGCTCGCCGTTGACGAACCAACTCGTGTCCTGCACGCCGAGGTGCAGCACCATGCCGATCACGCTGTCGGCTTCCAGCGGCCAGCCATGGCCCGAGAACAGCGAGGCGAAGGCGGCCCCCCAATCACCCGCTACCGGCTTGATCAGCGCGCCCACAAACACCGCCAGCAGGAACACCGGCGTCACGTATTGCATGACGTACTTAAACACCTGCGGTACCTTTAAATCCGCGCCGCGAGTAATTTCCTCCCAACCCTTCTTCATGCCGAATACCCAGGCGAAGAGAATCACCTCCGCCAGTGCGAAGACTACCAGCGAGAATGTCCCCGCCCAATAGTCGAATTCGTTGAACGCTCCGCCATTGTACAGAATGACGCATGGCAGCGACAGCATTACGAGAATGATGCCGAACACCACCACGGCGCGATTCCTCGGCATGCGGAATTCATCCTGCATGAAGGCCAGCACGGGTTGTCCCATGGCCAGTGAACTGGTGATACCGGCGAAAAACAGCAGACCGAACCATGCCACCCCGGCAAAGACCGACAGCACCGTGCCCCATTGCTGGAAGAGCGTGGGCATGGTGCGGAAGCCCATTTCGAATCCGACGTGCGCGCTGAGCCAATCAAGGCCGAGATAGGCAGCGGCGATGGGAACGATGATGGAACCGCCGAGAATGACTTCGACGAATTCGTTCATCCACCCGGCCGTGGCGGCATTCAGGGCAATGTCATCCTTTTCCCGCAGGTACGATGCGTAACAGTGGATGGACCCCATGCCTACGGATAGAGTAAAGAAGATCTGTCCCGCCGCCGCGAGCCACACTTTGGGATTGGCCAGCGAATCGAACTGCGGTGTCCAGAGAAAATTCAACCCCATCATGGCATCGAACACAGCACCCTGCTCGCCCGCATCCAGTGTGAGGGAGCGGATGGTGAGGAACACGCCAAAAATCACGAGAATCGGCATGCCGATTTTGCTGGCCAATTCCACACCCTTTTGCAGACCCCGGCTGAGTATCCAGAGGTTCAGACAGAGCGTAATCAGGAAAAAGACCACTGCCGGTCCGGAGAAACTGATCAGCCCCTGATCCGATCCGAGATACCAGGAAAAAAAGTCCGACACGCCCTGCGGCGTTTTGTCGGCGAAGGTGCCGATAAGCGAGTACCAGACGTAACCCAATGTCCACGACTCGATGTAGGCGTAGTAGGCGGCAACAGTGAGATTGGTGAAAATGCCGAACACGCCGATGTACTTCCACCACCAGTGTTTTCCCATGGCGTGCATGGCACCCGGCGTGGAGTGATGACCGAAGCGGCCGCCGTGTCTGCCGATGGCCCACTCTATCCACAGCAGAGGGATGCCCATCAGTACGAAGGACACGAGATACGGAATGATGAAGGCGCCTCCACCGTTCTGCACGGCCTGCGCCGGAAAGCGGAGGAAGTTTCCAAGACCAACGGCATTGCCCGCGACAGCGAGCACCAGCCCTACGCGCGAACCCCAGCGTTCAGGTTGATTACTCATCAGCGACGCTTCTCCATGGTTGTTGTGGGGATGGATGCTACCCGTGTGCCCGCATGGCATCGCCGCTTCCCTGTTGTGGGACGGACGTCATCGAGTTTGCGGACCAGGACTCGGGGTACAGCCGGTAAATTGGCTTGCGGCACCGAGGAAAACAAATCCTGTGCCGCGCTGTCCGATCGCCGTCCGATCGACAGCGCGGCACAACCATCGCATACAATGCAACCCGATGCGGCATCGATTGGCACTGGGCACTGTCCATTGCCCTTTTCACCTTTTTTCACCCACACAACGAGCGTCGGACGTTACGTGATGCGACCACTATTCGGAGTGTACGCGCTGCTTCACCGTCGTGCTGGAAAATCCGCGAGGGCGCGCGCGATGTGCTCGTCCATGCGTTCGGGATTTCGTATGCTCCCATCCTGATTGAAAAATGCTGGCACGATACTTCTCCACGCCAGCTCCGGCTTACGGGCGTCGATGATATCGATCAGCAAATCGCCGGGCGCGTAGCGATCAACGCGAGTCATGCCCATGTAGGCGCCCCACCAGGGTTTGTACCAGTTGATCGCGCTCCACTGCTCCACGGCTCCGGGAACAGCCGGCGCTCCGTGGGCATGCAGCACGAACTGTACTTTGTCGAATTGCAGCCACTCGTAACCGCGGCGCGTCAGTTGCGCGTTGACGGCTTCGCGCAGCGCGTGATAATTCGCGGGCATCAGTTGCGCGAGATCGCCCGGGAGGAATGGTCCGTCAAACCAGCGAAAGGCGCGGTAACTTCGGAAATCCATGTCGGAATTCCTGTCGCTGAGAATTTCTCCGGTCGACCCACCGGAGCAGGCGGTGATGGCAAGGACAAGCATCGCGGCAAGCAGACCTCGTCGTGTCGTCATCGCTTCGTATCTCCACAATGGTGAAACATGCTGGCATCGCAGCTCTCGATCCATGCCGCGACCACAGCGGCGCGATTGCGCGCGTATCGCCGGGACAGCCTCGACGTTGTGCGGAAATGGGTTCGTGGGGTCGGCGGGTGTCGCGTGGGAAATCCCATTCCGTCGCGGCAGACGCGAGAACTTCGAAGTAAAAATATAGAATGGGAGAAATCTTCCGGTCAATACCACGATCCATGCCCTCGCGCCGCGAGGGTGTGGATCAACGACCGATGGTTGCTCTAACGGTTGCGCTTCTTCTTCGGTTGCTCGACGGGCGCGGGAGTGGTGTCGGGCGGTGCCTGTTCGATGCGCTGCTGCACGGGCTGCGCCGGCTCGTCCGCGTCTTTGTTCCAAACGAGAAACAGACCGATGAGGGTGAGGATTTGCAGCACAAGCAGCACGGCCACCAATGTGCGCGTGCGTTGAATATCTCCGACCTGATCGCGGAAGCGGCGTTCGTTCTCGTCGTTGAGATTGCGCACCGTGCGCTCGGTGAACATTTCCAGACGCCCGAGCTTTGCCACCATGTCATCGGCAAGAGCGCGCAGCGAGGCCTCGACCGATTTATCCAATGCGTCGATGCGCGACATGGCGCCATTGAGGTTGAAATGCAGCGAGCGGATGTCGGACTGAATCGTCTGGAGTTTCTCGGGAAAATCGATGGCATCGATCGTGCGTACGAGCTTGGCGGAGGAAGCGATGACGGCGTCGGTGGACACGGACAGTTTTTCGAAATCCATCGCCTGCTGATCGTAGGTTTTTTTGATCGAGGCGAAAATGCGAATCGACTGTTGCGAGGCCTCATCGAGCGCTTTGCGGGATTCGGACACGGCATCGCGATAATTGCTTGCGGCGAGCTGTCCCAGCTGTTCGATCTGACTCCCGGCCTTGGTGCCGAAATCCTCCACATGCCGATGCGCGCGTGCAGCGAGGTCCACGATGTGCGAATGCGCGCTGGTGGTCTGTTCCTCGATGTTGCGATGCACCTGACTGGCTATGTCCTCGATTTTTCGAGACACGCCGCCGCCCGCCTCGTCCATGAGCCGCGACGTGCGCGCGGTCAATTCCTCGAGCAGGGATTTGACCTGCGTCCCGAGATTGCGCACCTGCTGTCCCGCCGCGTTGGAGGAGTCCTCCACCGCGCGCGCCATGGAGCGCTCGGCATTGTCGAGCAGTTGTTCGGCGCGGTGGGTCAATTCCAGAAGGGTGCGCGCGGCGGCTTCGCCCGCTTCGGCGATGGCGCGGCGCGCATCGGCGTCGTGTTCTTCGAGCTGCTTCTTTGCCCGCGCGGCGGACTCCAGAATGTGGCGTTTCGCGCCGGCATTCCACTCTTCGAAATGCATGGTCGAAGCCGCATGCAATTGCTCGAGTCCCTGCTGCTGCAAGGCGAGCAGCGCGTCGAGGTGTTCGCCGTATTTTTTCTGCACGCCGGCCACGGCACCCACCACTTTTTGCGCAACGGATTTCGCCTGTTCGATATGATCGATGGCGCTGCGGAGCCGGTCGAGTTCCTGTTCGAGCGACTGGAGTGAGGCGAGAGTTTCAGGATTCATAACCACTCAGGAATCTGTTGTTGAAAGCACGCAACCAGGCGAGGTGCCGGGTCACCATCGGATCGGCCGGCTCCTTTGCCGGCGGGGGTGGAGCAGGTGTCTGCACGGCACGGGACGCGGGCGTCGCTTCCTTGCGTTGCTCGGGGCCCTTGCCACGCGCGGGCGTCACGGGCGCGGGTGTCGCCGGCGCGGGTGATGCTGGTGTATCGTCTGCTTGTTCGCGCGTCGAGACTGCGTTTTTCGCGGTCACGGCATCGAGTGCTTCGAGTTCGGCCACGGCGCGCGCCAACTCCTCCTCCGCCGGTGACGGCACGCGCACGGGCGCTGCCGTGCCCTCGGTGCGGACCCGTGTCGGCGGCACCGCTGGTGGCGTCGCCGGACTTTGTGCAGCGGGCGCCGGATGCGTGGGCGGGACTTCCTTGCGGGAAACCGGTACATCCGGTGCCTTTCGCGGCGATGCAGGTGGAGGTGCGCTTTGTGCGTCCGCCGCTCCACCTTTCGCTGAAGGCGCCGTTGACGCGCTGCCAGCATCTCCTGCGCCGGACGTCACTCCGCCGGGCCGCTGCGCCGGGGGCGCCGCGGGTTTCGCGACAGTGTCCGAAGTTTTTCCCGGCGCAACCGGCTCCGAGGGCTGTGGTGGCGCCGTTGTCCTGTCGGCAACGGCGGCAGTCGCCTCCTCCGTCGCCACGGTGGGTGCGACCGGGCCGGAGTGAACAGCGGCCTCCGTCGTCGCGCGTGCGCGTCGCCCCGTGAGATCGCGTCCAGCTTCGTTGAAGGCTGTGACCAGCCGCGCGTGCACATCGGTGGAGCAGTGGCGCTGCAGCTGCGCGAGGACTTCTTTCACACGCGTGCTGTACGTCGTGGCGGCGCGCTCATCGAGCGCGAGGCAATCCGCGGCGTAGTGCACGAACGTGTCTGCTGTCTCCTTCCACGCAACGGCGTCCGCATGCTCCAGCAGCGCTGCCAGCGACTCGGCGGCTTGTGGCAGGGGGTGCCGGGGAGTACGTGCGCGTAGGAGCCGACTGGCATTGCGCAATTGATCGAGATGGTCCAGCATTCCCAGCGAGCCATCGCTTTCGAGTCGGCGCACAGTATCCACCAGCGCCTCGCCCACTGCGGCACCTCCCTGAGCGATGGCCTCGGGCCATTCCATCGGGAGAGCGTGGCGCGCGGCCAGCGCGCAGTAAGCAAGCTCGCGGGTGTCGAACGGCGCCGCATCACCACTCCGTTTCCCAGCCGTGGCGAGGAAGCGATGCATGGCGGCATGATCGGCTCCGAGACGATCATCCAGCATGAGGTAGAGATTGTCCACCAGAAACGCCAGACAGCGCTCGAGTACCGAGTCGCCTTCATAACCCGGTAGTGATTGAAGGATGCGCTCGGCATGGGTTTTCGGCAGCAGCAGATGGAAGTAGCGCGCGATGTTGTCGTGGTATTCATCGTCGCGCAGTACAGCGATATGCAGCGCGAAACGTCGCGCGGCGGGATTTGCCACACAGTCGCGCACCACTCCGATCGTGGCCAAACGCGCGATGAGTCGCTCGGTGTCGCTGCGCGTGCGTATGCGGAGGAACAACTGGCGCAGGGTCTGGGCGAGAGCGGGTTCGAGCGAGGCGAAGAGCTGCGGATTTTTCATGCGTCGCTCGAGTTGCGCGCAGAAAATCTCCCACGAATCGGTGGACACCTCGGACATGATTTTGCGCTGTACCTCGATGTCGGCTTTATGCCACAGCAAACCATGGATCTGTGTGAGAATAGGCTCGCGGTCATTCTCGAAACCGAGATGCAATGTGAACGTGGCGCCCGATTCGAAGTCCTCCATTTGCCGGACAATCCCATCCTCCACATCCGAGGGGAAGGTGGCGGCCACCCAGGAACTCAGCAGCGCATTCGACCCCGCTTCGGCGAGGCAGTGCGCGTAGGCCACATCAAGCACGCGTTGCGCGATGGCGGCATCGGGATACGCGCCGTCCACGGCGATGTCGTGTGTCACAAGATCGATGTGCCCGAACATCCGTCCGCTGCGCTCCTGCACGAGCAGACGCTCGTCGAGGCCGCGCTGCCAATACGTGGCGAGAATGGGCACACCGAATTCGTCGGTGAGCATGTTGGACACACGGGCGGTGTTGGTGTCTTCGGGGTAACTGATCTCGCGCAACACATCGGCGATGACCTGCTTTTCGCGGGCGGCAGAACTGAAGCCCGCCATGGTCAGCGCATACCGTCGCTCGCTGTCGGTGAGTCGCTGCTTGCCCAGCGTGGATTCGTTCACCAGCAGCGCGGCGAGTGCGACCTTTCCATCGTGTCCGGCCCGCGAACCTTCTTGGAGAAATTGCCGCAGGGACAGTGGCGGAAGATCGTGCACGCTGAGCCGGATTCCCGGCCGATGCGTACCGATGCCGTAGGTGCGCGTGGTGACGAGCACCGCGGTTTCGCCACGGGAGAAGGCGTCTTGCCGCAACTTCGACTCGCGCAACACGTGACGCCCCACACTTCGTCCATCGGCATCGCTGCCTGCGACGCGCCCCACAATGAAACCCTCGTCCTCGAGATACTCAGCCACACCGGCTTCGCTGCCTGGTGTGAAACGCCGCGACACACCATTCACCCCCGCGAGATCACGGCAGAACACGACCGCCGCGTGCCCGCTGTCGGGACGACTGAACATGCCGCCCTCGGGCAACGCCACGCGCTGTTGCTTCGACACCAGCTTCCGACATTCCTGCAACATCGCGGTCGCATCGACGAGGCAATGCTTGAGCAATGCCCTTCGCTCAGCGACGCCGCCACCGTTCGGCTCGGCGATGGTCAATACCTTCGGGAAGCAGGCGGGCGGCAGAACGCCATGCTGGCGAAGTATGAAGGGTTCGTCGGGAGCGGCCTTGGGATCGGCGGCGCGCAATTGTTCGCGAAGATGCGCGCGCACAGCTGCGGTGCAGGGACCGGTGAGACAGGCCACCGGCACCGTGTGCAATGGTGTGGCCACCACCGCGCGAGCGACACGCCGTGGCAGGTCGTGCATGGCGAGACGCGGATCGTGGCTCCACTCCGACATGGAATGCGCCTCGTCCACCACCACGCGCGCAACGTTGCGGGAGGATTTGCGCATGTCATCGAAGGCGGCGCGAACTTCGTCGCTGCGCAGCAATGCAGCCGGAATGCAGGCGAGCAAAACCTGCCCGCCGCTGATGGACCGCAGCGCGCGCAAACGTAAATCATGCGGTTCGGCCTCATGCATCATTCCCACGCTATCCACGCCCAGACGGCGCACACCAGCGATCATGTCGCCCAAAAGCGCGGACGTGGGGGCGGTGAACAGCGTGCATGCCGGTTGCAGCAAGGTTGCAAGCAGGAGCGGCAGCGTCTTGCCGGCCGCCGGCGGAAATTCCGCGATGACCTGTTCGCCTCGCAGTGCGTGGTCCAGCAAAGCGAGCTGATCCGGACGCGCGTCGCTGACGCCGAAGAGGTCACGCAGCAATTCCAGCGCGGCGTGCTCGGCTTCGGGCAGCGGCTCGCGCTTGGCACCTTTGCCGCTTCGCAGACCGGCGTAACGCAGCACGGGTCCGAGCCGCAACATCCGCTGGCCCTGCGGCACGCGCTGCGAACGCAGGCGGAGCAGCGCGCCCTGCTCGGGTTTCGCGTCGTCTTCGTCCATATCCTCGCAGCGCAGCATGGCCACGTCGATGCAGAGGTCGCAGTCGGGCACTGGGTGGGCGGGGTCGAACACCGTCGGCTGCGCGTCGCCGTGCAATGCGCAGGAGAGAAATTCGCGCGTTCCGAACACCTTGAGGTCCACCGCCGGCAGCGTTGCCGAGCCCTGATGCAGCAGCAACAGGCGCCGCAGCAATTCCAAACCACCATCGATGGCGAGGCGCGCGCAGGGCAGATCGCGCTCAAGTACGACGATGCGCCAGGTGGCGGCACCGGGATCGAGCACACCCGCGAGCACGGCTTCGAACAACGCCTTGCGCACTCGTGCGACAGCCGATGGCGCCAGCAGCAATTGCAGATCGGGAAGCAGTTCGGCTTTCAACTCCTGCACGGCGAGCAAGCCCGCCTTGAGCAGACGCATCGCACGCGCGGATTCTTTCGCGATGGCGGTGATGCGCTCGCGCAAGCCCTTCCCGTCGGGCGCGACTTCCACCACATGCCACCCTTCCAGCGCGGGATGCTGACCGGGTGCGACAAAGCGCATGCCCTGCCAGCCGGAACCAATGAAGGGCAGCAGCAGGCCGTGTTCGTCCACGTCGAGAAGCTGCGGCACGAGCGGGCCGAAGGCGGCTTGCAGCACCGGCAGCACGAGCTTGACCATCGTCGCATGTTTGCCACCAGTGAATCGCCTGGTCGCCTGCGCCACGGTGATGCGTGGATCGGCCGGCAACCATTGCATCGCCAGTGCGTGCAGCCGCTGCGACTGCGAGGCGACATCGGCGGAGATGGCCGCGCATGCCCGCTCCACAGCGCGATCGGCGCGTGTCGGCAAACCTCGCGAGACGAGGTTGGAAGCAACAGCGTACAGGGGATGCTTGGGAATGTGCGTCGCGTCGAAGGCGACAGAACTGTCAATGGTAAAGGAACACAGGCGGCGCGCGAAAGCGTCGAATTCGGCATGGGTTTCGATTCCCTCGTCCATCGACGCCCAAAGACCGGACAGGAGCGTACCTGCCGCCTGATGTGTTTTCATCGCACTTTGCTCCTTTTTTCCTCTCCACACTCGAGCAGGAGCAGCATTCGATTCACAGTGATGGTCAACTCAATTGCCTCCGCATGATAAAATTTCCCTCTTCAAGAATCAAGTGTCCTTTTTCGTGTTGCCTCATCCGTGCGCGCCTTGCGAACATCGAAGGTGCAATGCGACTGCGGGCCGCGCCGTGCGTCGATCCCGCCGCCAGAGCCGGCCGCGTACCGCTCCGGCCGTGTATCGCCCCGGTTACATATCGTGCACGTACCGCTACACAGCACCTTCCTGCGCGCGGTCGATGCCGACCTACCGAATCGCTGGCACTGGATATTTTCCCAAATAGCGCGTACATTCTGAGCATTCTCCGTACATCCTCATCACTCCGGCAAGCATAGCGGAGTGGAAAGGCAGCAATGAACTGGAACGCATTTCCGTTTGCCCCCGACATTGGCATGATCATGTGCATGCTTCGATACATTCTCCGTACCGCGCTGTTGTACACGCTGCTGCTGGCTCCCGCCCTGCACGCCCAGGATCTCTCACGCGAGGGAACGCCTCCCGTGACGCTCACTGGATCGCTGGTGACGGCTGCGGAGAATTACTCCATTCCCGGCATGGACACACAGCGTCCGGTGAACAGTGCGCGCCTCTATTTCAATCCCACCTTGAGCATTTACGGACTGCAGTTGCCCTTCAGTTTTCTGATTTCCACGCATGAGCGCAGCTACAATCAGCCGTTCAATCAGTTCGGTGTGAGTCCGACGTACAAATGGCTCACCCTGCACGCGGGCTACCGCTCGCTGCGCTTTTCGGAATTCACGCTCAACGATCAGGTGATTCTCGGCGGTGGGGCGGAAGTGCGGCAGGATTGGTTCCGCCTTCGCGGCATGTACGGCCGCTTCCGTCGGGCTGTCGACGAAGACACGGTCACCGGCGTGCGCGGCATGTACTCACGCATGGGCTACGCCGTGGGAGCGGGCGTGGGCGACGAGCAGCGCTACCTCGATGTGAATCTCCTCCAGGCCTGGGACGACAGCAGCTCGCTGCGACAGCGGCCCAGCTTTGGCGATGTGTTTCCCGCGGAGAACGTGGCCTTCGGCGTCAACGGCCGCCTGCCCTTCGGCGACGACCGCGTGGTGCTGGATGCGGAAATGGCGGGGAGCATTTTTTCGCGCGACATCACGCTGCCCGTGGTCAGCGACATCGATGTGCCGCAAGCGGGGTTGATGGAAACGCGCATCTCGTCGCGCTTCGCCATCGCGGCGCGCACGGGCGTCACGTACAACGACGAGTTGTGGTCGCTGCGCCTCGAATATGCGCGCGTCGAGCCGGAGTACGAAACCATGGGCGCCATTCACACACAGAACGACTACGAAGACATCACCGTCAAACCCGCGTTGCGCTTGCTGGAAGGCAATCTCCGCCTCAACGGCTCGGTGGGCGTGCGACACGACAATCTGTTCGACGACAGGCAGTACACCACGCGGCGTGTTATCGGCTCGGCTTCGGCCTCGTGGATTGCGGGACAGGCATTCTCCATGGACGGGCAGTATTCGAACTACAGCATGTCCAACAGCGCCGGCTCCATTCAGGTCAACGACAGCACCCGCCTCGACAACGTGTCCGAGTCCTGGTCCCTCTCGCCACGGCTGGTGCTCGCCGGCGGATCGATACAGCATTTCATCATGCTGCTCGCAACGCGGCAATTATATACGGATCAAAACCTTCTCACCGGCGTGAATTCGGACAACGACGTCCTTACTGCGGTATTGAGTTACACCGGCACGCTGGCCAGCGGTTTCGGATTCTCGAGCGCGCTGCAATTCACGCAAGTGGAGACGGCATTTCTCACGAATATCATCCGTGGCGTGACCGTGGAGGTCAGCAATGGATTTTTCCAAAACACGCTCAACGCGAGCCTGGCCTACACACTCAATCTCACGCGCGCTTCGGCCGAGAGCGAAACCGACACGCAGCATCTGGTGACACTCGGCACACGCTATCGCTTCTCCCGCGCCGACGCGCTGGAATTGCGCGTGCAATACAACGACTATCACGCCGTCGATCCCTCGCGCCGTTCCTATGCGGGCACGATGTCGCGGCTGCAATACTCGCGCACCTTCGCCCTCGGCACACAGCAAGCGGCGGCGCGCTGAATGAACCCTGACAATGAATGTTGCACGATTGCATAAAGGAGCGGCCATGAACTCACTGTTACGCATGCTGATCGCGTTGCTGCTGCTTCCGGCGGCGGCGGGATACGCACAGCTTACCGTGGCCATACAGATGGACCCGAATCCCTCACCGTACGTGTCCGATTGGAAATCCAATCCCAACACGCTGCGTTTCATCGTCACCAATCCCACGGGACGCGACGTGCCCGTGCGCTTCTCGGGCTACATCGAAGGCGACACGCGCGGACGTGTTGCGCAAACAGTGGACAATGCACCCGTGCCCCCGGTGATCATTCCACCGGGCACGAGCATGCTCAACGCCGTGGATGCGCAACTGCTCGACGAGGGCGTCGTGCAGTACATGGGCTCCGCACGCGACGAAACCCGGCGCAGCGGCCGTCTGCCCGAGGACAATTTCCGCCTCTGCGTCACGCTCATCGCCTACGACCTCCCCTCGCCGGTGATTTCAAATGAAACGTGCAGCCGCTTCGCCATCCGCCTTCTGCTGCCACCGACGCTCATCGCACCGGCTAACACGGCAAAGGTCACCGTGCCGCCCAATTTCCAGTGGTCCGTCGTGCCACTCAGCGCCGGTGAAATGGCGCGCTACGAATTGACGCTGATCGAATTGGACCCGGGTCAGGACAACGTTGCACAGGCGATGAAGAGTAACATCCCGCTGATGCAGCGCGAGACGAGCATCCCCACCTATCAGGTGCTGCCGGCGGATCCATCGCTGGAGAAGGGCCACCGCTACGCATGGCAGGTGCGCGCTTTCGATCCCCGCGATCGCTACATGTTCCAGAACGACGGCTTCAGCGAAATCTGGTCGTTTACCTATGATCCGCCCGTGCCGCCGGGTTTCGCATCGGACAGCAAGGTGATACCGGGAAAAACGGGACCGAAAGTCTCGCCTGTTGTGGACACGAAGCTCATCAACACCACACCGCATTTCACCTTCGCCGGCATGACACGCGTCAGCGGACGGCTGATCGCCACGTTCTCGCCGTCCCGCGTGCCGACTCCCAAATCGCTGACCATCGCGGGACCTGCGCCGGTTAAACCCGGATCCAAGCAATCCACCACGGTGAAACCGACCACCGGATCCAAAACCGTGCAGCAGGCGCAGGCCGCCTCGCAAGCGGTGAAGGTGAAGGCCGGTCCGAAAATCAAAGCCGTCACCGCTCTCAATATTTTCCAGTACATGGGCAAACAGGATCAGCCCATGCCGGGCGTGCAGCTCAAACTGTATCAGTGCATGCGCAGCGAACCCCTCTGCGGCTACTACCCCATTCGCGTGAACGGCAAAACCTATGACACACGCGTGCTCGTTGCCACCACCACCACGAAAAGCGATGGCAGCTTCGAGTTCAGCTTTTTCGCCAAGGATTCCACCGGCCGCATATTCCGCAACGTGGATGTGAATTGCGGCGGCGGTGAATTCGCCAATTATGTCAAAGGCGATGTGTACCGCTACTATCAGGTGGAAGTGGTGAACGGCCATCTCCTCAGTCCGTCCGACGAATTCTCGGCGCAACCCATGGAGAGCGTGAACGTGGGCGACATTTACACGCTGGCGCGATCCTATCAGGTCACCGTGCATGTGGTGGACAAGGAGAATCCGGATCTGAGCCTTTCCGGCATGAATGTCACCATCATGCGACGCAACCGGCCGGTGGGCGTGCCCGAAACGGAAGGCACGCTGATACCGCCCGAGAGCCTGCCCTGGCCGCTGAAGGGCGACATCATTGCCCGCGGCGAAACCAATCCCGACGGCGTGGCCACCTTCAAGGATATGGTGCGCAGTGTGGGAGCCGCGGATTACTACGACATCATCGTCAGTAATCCGGAGGAAAGTGTCTACTACTACGCGACCACCGTGCGCACATTCCGCTTCAGCTTCATGATGAATGAAAAGGACGAAGCCGGAACCGCCCTGCCCTGGGACATGGCAACGGTCAACGAGGGTTACGACCTCGGCGCCATGCAGGCCACGGTGGAGTTGAGCATGGTGCCGAAAAATCCGCGCATCAAAGGCAAGGTGTATCGCGCGGACAACCTCATTCAGCCCTTGAAAAATGCGAAGGTGGCGCTCTGGCGCTGGGCCGACGGCAAGCCGTACAAGTTCCTCGAAAGCAACACCAACGACTCCGGTGGTTTCGTGTTCGACAACCTCGCGCCCACCACGCCGAACAACCATTACTTCCTCAAAATCGAACGCTACGGCTACAAGACGCGTTTCGAGCCGGCGGATTTCATCGGCGACGGGATTTTTCTGAAAAAAGGACAGCAGCGAACATTTCCCCAGATTCCGCTCACACCGAAACTGGTGGTGAAGGGCAAACTCGTGGACGAGTTAGGCAGGCCCGTGGCGGCCACCATACGCATCGGCACGGGAAGCGATGTGCATACGGTGAAAAAATTCAAATTCACCCAGGCCACGCAGCAAGGCGGCCTGACCGTGGGACAAATGCAAAAGGTGGCGCAACTGGTCACCGCCGCGAATCCTCTGGTGCAGAAGTCCTCTGTCGCGGCCAAGGTGAAGTACAAAACCAAGCCCAAGATCAGCGACGTGCACATCAAGAACATCAGCTACGAGGAGGAGTTCACCACGCCCGCACCCACCGGCTTGCAGACGCTGTACATCATGCCGGACAATATCGCGCTGTACCATCCCGACACCTTGCTGCTGCTGCTGCCCGACGGCAAGGAGGATTTGGGCGAATTCACTGTGTACCTGCGCGCGCACCGACTCGCTGTCCGCGCCGTGACTTCCCCGCCGCCATCCATTCCGCCGCTGCAGAGCAACAAGAAGGTGAAAGCCAAGCAGGGCCAGGTGAGCAAAGCTCCACCCAAGCAGACAGCGACGTTATCCAAAACACCATCGGGTCCGCAATACACGGCGGTGATGTCCATCAACCAGTTTCTGCAACCGTTACTCACAGCCACCGTGATTAAAAACGCGGTGATCACGGTGAACGGCATGGACGCCGACTCCGTGGACGCCGACGGCGTGCACTACTTTGTGTGGATGTCGCCCGGCGACGATGCCGAAGTAAAGGTCAGCGGTCCGCCCGACTCGGACTACATTCCCAAAACCGTGATGGCAACGGTGGGCGACGAGGATGTGCAGTGGCAGGAGATGACGGTGCCCATGGAAATGGGCGGTCGCCTGACCGGCACGGTGGCCATCGGCGATGTGCCCATCCCGGGCGCACGCGTGTCGTTGTACGACAATCCGGCCGAGACCGAACCCTTGCAGACCTTCACCGACAACAGCGGCGTCTACACGCTGCGCGGCGTCCGTCCGGGTACGCGCGTGTTTCTGGCCGCGAAATCGAAGAGTCAGTTTATCGGCGACACCGCCTCAGCGCCTATACAGGCCGGAGCGAGCACGACGCTGGACTTCACCCTGAGCATGTACGACGGGATGGATATCACCACGCTGCTCGGATTTCCGATCGAGGTATCCGGATTGGATTCCAGCTCCGGGAATGTACTGCTGAGCGGACGCATGATCGATCTGCCGGGCAATGCGCATTTCGCCGCGCAGGATTCGACCATCGGTTTGCCCTTCGCAAACATCGCTGTGAAGCCCTCGGCGCAGAACAACGCCAACGGCATACCCTTCGCGGAGCCGACCACGCTTCCCATGAGCACGCCTGTGAACTCCTGGGACATCCGCGTGTTCGAACAGTACCAGGCCGAGCAGCACGACCAGATGGCCGGCATCCGCGTGGGCGTCAACGGCGCGCGAGGAGAAATACTCGGCGCGGTATCGATCAAGCCCTCGTCGTACACCTTCCCGGGCGGGACGCTGGACATGGGCAGCGAGCGCATCGCGCTGGCCAGCGCCGCGGGCAGCACCGCCGCCCTGATCCTGCCCACGCTCACATCGGATGCTTCGGCACCGGGCACGCTGGCGGCGGGCTATCACGCCGTGCGTGAGGACGGCAGCGCACTGCGGCTGCGGCTCTACGATTTTGAAACGACAAGCGATTCAACGCAGTCCTTTTTCCTCAACGACACACTCAGCGTACCGCTGACGTTGCACACGAACATCGCCAACATCGAAACCGCCGATCTTGCGCTCGATGTGGGCACGCTGCGTATTCACCGCGCCTATGTGGAGGATTTGGGTTCGGCGTCCAAGCTCGACATTCCACTGGAAGGCGAATGGCGCATCGCGAGCGATTCGTGGTCGCTGGATCACAACGGGCTCGTGCTCGACAAGGGCACGGTGAAAGCCGGCTACATCGGCGTGCCGTTCACGGGACTGAAAATTTTCCCCACACAGATCGCCTTTGGCGATTTCTCGCTGGACAAGCTCGTGCTCTCCGGCGTGGCGCAAATCACCGTCACCGGCAATGCGGCGTTCGGCTTCGATCCGGGTACGCAGCATTGGTCGCTGGCCGTTGGTCCCAAACCGGGCGAGGATTTCTGCGGCTGGATGCCGTCGATGCCGCCGATGGCCCCGACGGACAAAATCCTCTTCCAGAACTTCTTTGTGCAAAGCAGCGGCTCGAAGGGCTTCCAGATGCCTTCGGGCAATGCGGTCACGCTGTCGAAGGTGGGCGCCTATGCGATCAATCAGTTCATACCGAAAGAGGATTTTGTGCAAATCGCCGGGACGCTCGATCTTGGCATTCCCAACCTCCCGGTGATGAATCAGATCGCCACGATTTATGAAGAGGACGATAACATCGTTTTCCAGCCCGATCCCATCAACGAAACCATTGCCGTCAATGGCATCAAGATCAAATTCAACACCGCCAAGGGTCAGCAGATCTGGGACGACACCGGGTTGCATGCCGGCGTGGTGGTGTCGGAGGATGGCGCCTTCGCCCTGAATTCCGTTCTGCACCGCACGCCGACGAAGACGTATATCGTGGTCAACGAAGGCGAGCAGGTACAGATCGGCACCGAAGTGAAGATGACCGATGTGGTGGGCGCCATGCAGGTGGCGAACAATGCCTGGGAGTTGTTCTGGTTCGAAGGCGATTTGCAGAACAAGGATCAGGGCGGCCGTCTGAAGTTCACTGTGATGGGCGACATCGTGGCGAACGATCAGCAGATCGGTGTGGATAAAATCGAAACGCCGTTCGGCGACATTTCCCTGATCTACAATTTCCAGGAGCAGCAGCTCGAAGGCACCCTGCATGTGGAGCAGGATCTCTCGGGCACGAAAATCGTGGGCGACGCCACACTGCTGATCAGCGGAGCGGGCAAGGGCTGGTATTTCTTCTGCGGCGCATCGTTCTCGCTGCCGCAGCCAAAGGTGGACGGCACGGCGGCCTTCGCCGTCGGGCATTTCAAACTGACGCAGAAGCAACTCGACCAATTCGCCGAGTATTCCTACAAGAACAAGGGCCTGCCGCCGCAATTCCACAATTTCAACGGCTTCTTCTTCGAAGGCACGGTGTTGATACCACCGCCGGTGTTCTGTCCGAACTTCGATTTCGATTTCGGACTGGTGTCGGCGTATATGATTTGCCAGATCGGCGCCAACGCGCGCTTCGGCATGAATTTCGGACCCGTGGATACGTATTTCATCGCAATCCGCGGTATCGGCAAACTCGAAGCGGGCGTGGGCATGTCCGTGGGCATCGCCTGTGCGGGTGTGTCGGCGGGCATACTCATCGAACCCAACATCGAAGGCATGTACCAGTCGGATGGCACGTGGTATGTGCTCGGCGACTTCCCCATCACGCTCTACGGCACCACGTATGCGGGCTGGGGTTTGTGCGACAGCGATTGTGAAGGCGCGCTGTGCGACAAATCCAGTGCCAGCGCCAGCATCACGCTGGGCATGCAAGGGTACGTGGGCTCCGACGACAAGTATTTCAGATTCTACTTCAAATAAGCGAGGCCGGATATGCAACGCATCATTTTCTCCTGTGCCGCCGGACTCGCGCTCCTCGTATCCGCGATCGTGTGCACATCGCCCGCGCGCGCGCAGCAAGGTCTGGCGCATGGCGGCGCCGACGGCATCATCGTCGATCTCGGCAACTGGGTTCTGCCCGCCAGCATCAATGGTCGAGCGGTGGCATCGTATCGCGTGGAGCGCCGCGAAACCGGCAGTCGCAACTGGACGCAGGTCGCGGACGTGCGCGGCCCCGCGTCGCAAGGCGAACTGGAAGCCGCAATCGCGACGCATCAGAAAAGCTTCCCCGAAATCTCGGGCGTGAGCTTCGGAGCGGCGGAATTGTGGCAACGCATTCAGACGGGTCGCGACGTGCGGAGCATCGGTGCCGTGACCCGCTTCCTCCCCGTGCAACTCGCGCTGGGGCTGCGGTGGATGGACGCAGGCGCCAGCCGGGCCGTTGCGTACGAGTACCGCATTTCCCATGTCGGTCAGGATGGTTCGGCCACCGAGGCCTTCGTCACGCCCGCCGTGGCATGGCCGGGGGTTGGTGATGTGGGGCGCCTGCAACTCGCGCAGACCGAGGCCGAACCCACATCCGCCACCATGCGCTGGTATGTGAAGGGCACGCCGCCCACCAGTTTCCGCATGTACCGGCGCGAGGGACTCAGCGGTCCCTTCAGCGAACTCAGCGCCGCCGTGGTGGACAGTTGCTGTTTCGTGGCGCGGGGACTGACCAGCAGTGGCGACTCCATACTCGCCGTGCTGCACGACAAAACCGTGCAGCACAGTAAGGTCTACCAGTACTACGTTGTGCCGTTGGACTATTTCCGTAACGAGGGCTTCGCCAGCGACACCGCCACGATAGTCGCATTTCGGATGTCGCATGTCCCGTTACCCGAACGCATGGCCGTCCGCTCGGTGGATTCGCTCGGTCTACTGCTTCGTTGGCAACTGCGCGAGCCCTCGGCCGTACACGGCATTGTGATCGAGCGGGGTCCGTCGATCGACACGGGCTTTGTGGAAATTTTCGCGGCTTCGCCCAGCGACACCAGTTGGCTGGACCAGACGGTGACGCCGATGGAACGCTACTACTATCGGCTGCGCCTTGTCGGCCCCGGTGGATTGCGCTCGGCGCCGAGCGCCGTGCTCATCGGCATTTGGAAAAGCAGCGACATCCCGACACCTCCGCAGCATGTGAAAGCGGAACCCGTACGGGGCGGTGTGCGCGTGGAATGGACACCAGACACGATACAGAACATCGCGGGATACGTTGTGCATCGCGCCGATGGCTACGGCGCGATGTTCCGCCAGATCTCCGACGTGCTCCCGGTGAAGCAGGCGCGCTACATCGACACCATGGGGCTGCGGGGAGATTGGACCTATCTCTACACCGTGAGCGCGGTGAACAGCAGCCACGTTCCGAGCGTGGCTTCGGACACGGCCTACGCCACACCCGACATCCCGCTGTCGATCCCCGCGCCGCAGGGCTTGCTTGCGCGTGTGGACAAAGGACGCGTGTATCTGACATGGACCATGCAGGAAGACAATCCCGCACTGTCCGCCTGGCGCGTGTACCGTCGCGATGGCGCTTCCGGCACGTGGAAAGCGCTGGGCGACAGCCTGCTCGAGGCCAGTGTGAATCACGTGCTGGACGAGGGCACGAAACCCGGCGCAACGTATGCCTACCGTGTGCGCGCTTACAGTATTCGCGGCGACAGCAGCGAGACCAGCGCCATCGTCGAAGTTCGCATAGCGGGGCCAGCGGTGTATCCGCCGGCGAACCTGCAGGCGAAGCGCGACGGCAAGCAGGTACTGCTGACCTGGGACGAGATTGTGCAGCCGGGGGCGAAGGAATTCCGCGTTTACCGCTACACCCGCGGAGGCACGCCGCAAGCGGTGGGTACGGTACCACTCGATCAGCGCGAATTTCTCGACACGCGACCGGGCAGCACCTCGCCGGTGTTCTACTATGTCACCACAGTTTCCACCACGGGCGAGGAGAGCCGTCCGGGCAGGGAAAGCGCCGTGCTGCTCCGCTGAACTTCCCCTCCTCTCCACCGAAGCGGCCGCGGCACTCGCTTTTGCGTGTTTCCGCGGCCGCTTCGTATCGGAGATCGCTGCGGAGGATAATCCCGCAGAGCGGTGAAACTTTTCTCCATTTCGATTGTCTCTCAAAAACATGCTGTGACAAACACCGATCTCCAGCATATATTTACACGAGACACACTGATGAAATTCCATGTCCTGAACACAGCGACAGCGCTATTGCTTGTCGCACTGCTCGCCGGCGCATGCAGCGATGACGACAGCGGCAACACACCCACGCCAACGCCGGGTATCGAACGCAGCGGCGGCATGGTGCGCGTGCCAGCCAAAGGCAAGACCTTGCTCATGGGCTCGGCCGTCGGCAACGACGACGAGCGGCCCACGCATGCGGTGAGCTTCGCCGCGGATTTCTGGATGGACAGCACCGAAATCACCATCGCGCAATACGATCAGGTGATGCGCGCCGCCTATCCGGGCTATGCCGCGCCATCGTGGCTCAGCACCTACGGCAACGACGCACGCACTGCCGTGTACCGCGTGGACTGGGGCGATGCCGTCTTGTTCTGCAATGCGCGCAGCAAGGCCGCCGGTCTGGACACGGTGTACAGCTACAGCGCCATCGATGGCATTCCGGGTAACGGATGCATTCTCCAGAATGTGCAGGCCAAGCTTGCGAGCAACGGGTATCGCCTGCCGACCGAGGCCGAGTGGGAATTCGCCTGCCGCGCCGGAGCAAGCACGGAGTTCCCCTGGGGCAGCACCTGGCCGGGATATCCCGCGAGCAGCACCGACAGCACCGAATTCGCCATGTACGCCGTGTGGGCAGGCAATTCGTGGAATCTCAGCTCCGACAATCCCGCTTTCGGCATTCACCCGGTCGCGGGCCGCATGCCGAATGCCTTCGGCCTGTACGACATGATCGGCAACGTCTGGGAGTGGTGCCACGATTGGTACGACGCGAATTACTACGCGGGCAGTCCATCCACCGATCCGGCCGGACCTTCGGATGGACAGTGGCATGTGCTGCGTGGAGGAAGCTGGGGCAACGATGCGAAGCAGCTGCGCTCCGCCAACCGCGAGTTTGTCGTACCCGATTATCTCTTCAACTTCATCGGCTTCCGCACCGTCCGACCCGCACGATGATTTCGCAGTCATGAAAGGTTCCGCCATGAAACGTGTGCTGTTCTCCTCGTTCCTGCTGTTGCTCGCCGCCGGTTCCGCTCTGGCGCAGACCGCCGATTCCAGCGCGGCGCTGTTCGACGACAGCGTGATGCACGAATTCCGCATCACCGTGTACGAAGAGAACTGGCAGGACACGCTCGCCGTGTATTTCCAGCGGGGCGATGAATCCCTGCCCGCGCGCGTGGAGTACGGCGGGCTGGTGTTCGACAGTGTGGGCATACGCTACAAAGGAAACTCGTCGTACATGCAATCACGCGGCACGCCCAAGAAGCCGTTCAAAATCGAGTTCGATGAATACCGTGGCAAGCAGACGTTTTTCGGAGTGAAAACACTGAATTTCAGCAACGCCGTGAAGGACCCGACCTTCATGCGCGAGAAACTCGCCTACGACATGCTGCGCACGCTCATGCCTTCGCCGCGCTGCGCCTATGCCACACTCACGGTGAACGGCATGGCGCTCGGCGTGTACACCATGGTGGAGCAGGTGGATAAAACCTTTCTCAAGCGTCATTTCACCACAAACGATGGCAATCTGTACAAGGCGGGCGACAATGGCGCCTCGCTGGAATACCGCGGCGAGGACAGCACACCGTACAAGAACGAACTCGAACTGAAGACCAACGAGAAGGCCGACGATTGGTCGCGGCTGATCACCATGCTGCGCATCGTCGGCACGAGCAGCGCGGGCACATTCCAGACGGAAGCGGGCAACGTGCTGCATCTCGACAACAGCGCCCGCATTCTGGCATTCAACATGGCGGTATCGAATTTCGACAGCTACACCGGCTCGGGACGGAATTTCTATCTGTACGACAATGTGGACGACGGGCGTTTCGTGTTCATTCCCTGGGATGCGAACGAGGCCTTCGGTGCGTACACGAACAACTGGAACATTTTCACACAGGACGTCACCGCGCCCAATAATCTGCAACGACGTCCGATACTGCGCCGAATGCTGGAAAACGACGAACTGCGCGCGCTGTACCTGCGATACATTCGCGCGATCATCCGCGGGCCCGCAGCGCTGGACTCCCTGCGCGCGCGAACCGATCACTGGAAGCAATTCCTCGCGCCACATGTGCAGGCCGATCAATACAAACTCTACACCTACCAGCAATTCGTCGACAATATCGAAAAGGATGTACTCATCGGCATCAATCAGCCTGTGCCCGGCCTGCTGCGTTTCGCGCAATTGCGCAACGAGAGCATCGAGACGCAGCTCGGCGGGTATCTGGCGGTTGAGGGAGCACCCGGCACGTTGCCCGACGCGATTGAACTCGCGGCGTTGTACCCGAATCCCGCGGTGACGCACAGCACACTGTCCTTCACGCTCCGTGGCGAAGGCTCGCTGAGCGTACTCGTGCGGAATGTGCTGGGAGCCGAGGTATGGCGCTACGACGTGGCCGATGGCGCGCGCGGCAGCTACGCGGTGCTGCTCCCTGTGTCGGCACTCCCCAGTGGCGCATATCACTGCGAAGTGCAACTGCGCTCCGCCGGAGGACTCGTCGCGACGAAATCGCTCACCTTCACCGTTGCTCATTGACGCGGATGCATCGCTCCATGACGAACGCATCTCGGTGCAATTAATCGACAAAGGACACACCCATGTTGCCCTCTGCCCTTCCCTTCACACGACGGAACCTGTACGGTCTGTTGGCGGCGATGCTGCTGCTCAGCATGGCGGCACAGGCACAGAACAGCGCCTTCGACGGCTACACTCTGTTCAGCGCTCTGAATGGTCGCACAACCTATCTGGTGGACATGGCCGGAAAAACCGTGCACACATGGAGCCACACCTACTCCGGCGGCTATGCAACCTATCTGCTTCCGAACGGTCATTTGTTACGCGCCGCCATGGCGCCGAACGCGCAGTTGCGTGGGGGCGCCTATCACGGATTGCTGCAGGAATTCGACTGGGATGGCAGCGTGGTCTGGCAATACACCTATTCCGGTCCGAAATACATCGCCCATCACGACATCGAGCCCATGCCCAATGGCAATGTGCTGATGATCGCGTGGGAAGTGAAGAGCGCGAGCGAGGCCGCCGCCATGGGCAGAAGCAACGCATCAACGTTGTGGCCGGATCATATCATCGAAGTGCGTCCCGAACCTCCCTCGGGTGGCAGCATCGTCTGGGAATGGCACATCTGGGATCATCTTGTGCAGAACAAGGATGCGAACAAACCCAATTACGGCGTGATCTCCGAGCATCCCGGGCGCTTCGACGTCAATCTCATCGGCGGGTCGTCCGGACCGTGGGGAGGCGATTGGCAGCATGTGAATGCGGTGAGCTACAATCCCGACCGCGATGAAATCGTCTTCAGCTCGCATTTCATGAATGAATTCTACATCATCGACCACAGCACCACCACGGCCGAAGCGGCTGGCAGCACGGGCGGACAGCGCGGCAAAGGCGGCGACTTCCTCTATCGCTGGGGCAAGCCGTCCAACTACGGTGTGAGCGGGAGCACCGTGTTCGATGTGGTGCATTGTGCGTGGTGGATACCCCGCGGACTCGCTGGCGAGGGAAATATCCTGGTGTTCAACAACGGTGCCCGCAAACTCGCCTCGGAGATTCTCGAACTCACCCCTCCGCGCGATCCCCAGGGCAACTACACGCGCGAAGCGGGGGCCGCCTTTGGTCCCGCGCAGCCCGTATGGAAATACTCCAACGGAAGCACGTTTTTCTCCAATCATCTCGGCGGAAATCAGCGACTTCCCAACGGCAACACCTTCATCACCGAGGCGACATCGGGCTTTCTCTTCGAAGTGACCTCCGACGGACAGGTGGTGTGGCAATACAACTTCGGGCGCGAGATAGCGCGGGCGTTGCGCTACGCGCGCGACTATCCCGGTGTGGCCGCGCTCAATCCCACAGCGACCGACGTGCTGCCCACGAGTCCGGAATTGCGTGTATCGAACGCACCCAATCCATTCCAGAATTCCACCGTACTGAGCATCCAGAGCGGGTCGGCTGGTACGGTGAGCGTGTGCATTCACGATGCGCTCGGCCGTATCGTCCATCAGGTCACACGTGAGATGGCCGTTTCCGGAACAATTCAGGAGGTATGGAACGGAAGGGATTTGCTGGGAAATCGCGTATCTTCCGGAGTATACTTTTACCGCGTGCGCATGGCGGGTGTCGAACGTATCGGCAGCATGCTGCACGCACATTAGCAAGCCAGGAACGCGGTGCCGTTCCGGTGCCGCCTGAGACGATGAACCGACATTCAGTTATCACGCTCCTGATTTACGTCGCCGCGCTTGCGGTGATTCTGATCGTGCTATTCGTGCCCGTGCCGCATGCGTTCAGCACGTACGGAGCAGTCGTTCCCGTACGGGAATGGGTGCTTCTGCGCAACGACAACGGTCAGGTCGTCTCGGTCCTGCGTGACAATCGAACGGGCGCCGCCGAACGATATACTGTCACGCAGGCCGAGCGCGGCGACGCTATGAATCTTCAGCTCGCGCAAGGAAGCGCCTTGCAGCGCATTGCCGAAGGCGACACGGTGGCATGGATATCCTCGCCCGAACTCGCCCAGCAGGATGCCGCGCTGGCGGGCGCCCTGGCCGTGGCCGAAGCGGGGTTGCGTGCCGCGAAAAGCGGGGAAAAACAATCCATCGTCGAGCAGGCGCAACAGCAACTCGCCTTCGCCCAGGCGGCGTTCGCCGAGCAGGAAGGATTGCACGCACGCCGCGCAGCTCTGCACGACAAGGGCACCATCTCGGACGAAGAGTACGATCTTTCGGCCGAACGACTGCGGCAATTGCGCATCGCGGTGGATATCGCCCGTGCGCAACTGGCCGTCGCCACCACCGGCATGAAAGACGACTACATTCGCGAGAAAGAGGCTGAGGTGCTGTCCCTGCGAACGCAGCGCGAGGCCTTGCAGCAACGCCTCCGGCAATACACACTGATCGCGCCGCTCGGCGGCACGCTGCGGCACAGCAGAAGTCTCGACACCTTGCTCGCCATCGACGATGTGTCCACCTTGCTTCTTGTGCTTCCGGTGGAACTCCGGCCGGAGAACGGGCTGCATGAGGGACATCGTGTGAACTTCACCGCCCTGCACGTGAACCATGCCGGTCAGGGCCGCATCGTGCGTGTGGACAACGCCGTGCAGTACATGAACGGGCGGCCCGTGCGCCTGTGCATGGTGCGGATTGACAAGGGAGCAGCAGCACTCCTGCCGGGAATGCACGTGCGCTGCACCATCGGCCGCGAACCCATGACCGTGGCCGGACAAATCTGGACCTTTGTGCGCAGACAGTGGTGGTGAGCATGGGATATCCGAAATTCGAATACAAGTATTTGCTCCCCAACGCGCTTATCGATCGCGTCCGCGATGACATCGCTCCTTTCGTCACAGTCGATGATCATGTGAAAAAGGCCGGCGGCGTGGCATACACCGTGCGCTCCGTGTATTACGACACGACCGACCTCATCGCCTATCGGGAGAAGCGCGAGGGCGAAGCGCTGCGTCGGAAGTTCCGCATCCGCGGCTACAATCGGCAGGAGGACGAAGCGTCGCTCTTCCTCGAGATCAAGAAAAAAGCGGACAATCGTCTCTTCAAATACCGCGCGCCGGTGCGTCCCGCCGATGTGCGCGCGCTGTTCGACACCCGCGATGTGCACATGTATGTGGCCTCCGACAGCGAGGTGGTGCGGGAACACGCGCGGCGATTTTTCTATCATTACGACAGTCGCAACCTGCAACCGGTGATCAACATCGTGTATGAACGTGCGGCGTTCACCGACGGCGGCAATCCCGATGTGCGCATCACCATCGACAGCGGACTGCGATCGGCGCGGGCCGAAGCGATCGACGATCTGTGGAACGATGCCGCAACGCGCCCGGCGATGGCGACGCACGGCATACTCGAGGTGAAGTTCATCGCCGGCGTTCCCGCCTGGATGCGGGCGGTGATTCAGCGCTACGAGTTGCGCCGCATGGCCCTGTCGAAATACACCATTTGTCTTGAATCGCATCAGCACGTGTTGCCTCCCGGCTTTGCGAACGCGGGTGGGACGGGCGCACGCCTGCCGCGATATTCCGTGTTGCGTCCCCTCATGTGAAACAGGTCCGACCCCATGTTTTCCGAGCTACAGTACATCGATCTGTTCCCTCTTGCCGCCGGCGAGATATTGCTCAATCTGCTGGTGGCCTTGTTGTGCGGCCTGCTCATCGCCACGCTGTACCGCCTCACCTACCGGGGACCGGGCTACTCTCCGTCCTACATCACCTCGATCATCATCCTCACGCTTATCACCTCGATGGTGATCATGATCATTGGCAACAATCTGGCACGGGCGTTCGGATTGGTGGGTGCGATGTCCATCATCCGTTTTCGTACCGCCGTGAAGGACACCATCGACATCGTCTTCATTTTCTTCGCGCTCGCGGCGGGCATGGCCACGGGGTCGGGCGCGCATTCGCTGGCGATCATCGGCACGGTGCTGATCGGCGCGATCATTCTCCTGCTCTCACGCGCGCCGCTCTTCGGAACGCAGCGCAAGGAGTTTTTACTCCAGTTTTCCTATGTCGGCGGCAACGACGCTCCCCCGCCCTACACCGATGTGCTCAAGCGCCATTGCCGAAAACAGCGCATCGTGAATGTGAGCGCGCAGGGCGATTCCGATGTGATGGATGTCGCTCTCTATGTACAGCTCCGCGCCGATACCGACAATCAGGCCTTCATCCGGGAGTTGCAGGGCGTTTCCGGCATGCGCCGCGTGCATCTGTATATCGACGACCAGCAGTTTTGATGCTCGATGCTGTGCGATGAACTTCGCCGCACAAGTACGCCGAGAAGAATAGGGAGGACAAGAGAATAAGGTAAATGCGGGATCCTGGATCCTCCATGGTCTATGATCTCCCTGCTGAGCCAGTGATCGACACTCGCCAACACATTGCCGCATATATTTCACCTATCCTCCTTACTCTCACCACTCTCCCGACTCTCCATACACGGCCTCGGGTACAGGCATTACCTTCCGGTGTTTACCTCCAGGCATTTCAGCCGTATCATTGTCAATCGATTCACTGCCTCACGCGGAGGGTATGGCTGCTTCCCCGGAAATAGAAACGCTCATCGAGAACGGCAAGGCCGGCGACACACAGGCCTTTGCCGCGTTGATGCGCCATTATCAGGGCTACGCACAGGCGCTCGCACTGCGCCTGCTCGCCGACCATGAGGAAGCCCGCGAAGCCACGCAGGACAGCTTCGTGCGCGTGTGGGAACACCTCCCCCGTTTCGATGGCCGCGCGGCATTCACCACCTGGCTGTACACCATTGTCACCAATGTCTGTATCGATCGACTGCGCGCCCGCAAGCGCAGACGTGTGGTATTCGTACCGCTCACCGAGGATGCGGCCACGTACAGCAGCGACCCGGGTGCGTTGCAGGACGGTGCGCGTCTACTCGCGGAGCTGCCCTCGCTGTTGCATCGCCTCAGCGAAGCACAGCGCGTGGTGTTCACCCTGCGCGACATGCAGGATCTCTCGGTGGATGAAGTCCGCGCCATCACCGGCATGAGTGCCACTGTGATTAAAACACATCTCTGTAATGCGCGACGCGCCATGCGTGCCGCCTTGCGCGCCCGCTTTGGAAAGGAGTTCTGACATGCGATGTTCCACAGCCCGACGATTGCTGCTGCTGCACCGGCCCGGTGAGCGCACGGCCTGGCAGGACAGGCGCCTGGCACGGCATCTCCGCGTGTGCGTGGCATGCGCCACCGAAGCGCGGCACATCCGCGATGAACTCGAGAAAAGTACGCTCGCACTGCGCGATGCGACGATGGTGCTTGCGGACGAAGCACTTCTGGCTTCGGTGCTTTCGCAGCTTGCGCCGCGTCCGGACCTGCGCGGGGCATCGAGTGCGAGGCACAGTGCGCAACAGGCGTTCCGGCCTTCGCTGCTGCCGCGACTTGTTCCCGCCGCCGCCACGGTGCTGATTGTGCTCGCCTTTCTCGGCCAATCGCTGTCGGTGCTCGCGCGCTACGCCGAGCTTGGCGGGAGCGGCAGCGCCGTGCAGGAGCGTGTCGTGGTCGAGCTGCGTTACGCGCTGCTGCCGCGAAGTTTGCGGGGAGAGGCACAGGTATCTGAACCGAATGCCGCTCTGGTGTTGTCCGATGAGCACGCGGCATTGACAGACCGTGATCTTTCGCGCGACGATGCACAGCGGGTGTGGCGACTTGCCTTGCGTTCCATGGTTCCGGATATGGAGGAGTCGCGCATCCGGCATCTCATCACACAGTATTCCATCATTCCCCGTCTTGCCATTCTCACCAGTGAAGAAGGAGCGTGAAATGTGTACACGAGCGATGTTTCTGCTCGCGCTCGCCGGCGCGGTGCTGCTCGGCGGCTGTCTCGAAGTGACCAGTACCACTGTGGTGTACGAGGATGGCTCCATCGTACGCTCCATCGCCATGAGCGGCGACAGCAGTGAATTGTTTCGCGGACCCCTGCCCTTCGACCTCGATTCGGGGTGGAGCGTCGCAACGCGGACGCATGAGGGGGGCAGAGTGTACCGACGCGCCGAACGCCGCTTCGAAGATGTGGCGGAGATGAATGCGGCACTCCGCGGACGCGAGGGCCGTACGTTCGAGATCGAGGCGACGTTGACGCGGCATTTCGACTGGTTCTACACCGTGCATCGCTATGAAGAGACATGGAAGCGCTTCGATCCGTTCAACGCCGTGCCGGTGACCGATTTCCTCACCGAAGCCGAGATACAGGCCCTTCGGCAACATCATGGCGACGAGACGCCCATGGCGAAAGCCGACAGTCTCTCACTCGCCGACGCAGAGCAGCGCCTGGAGCAGTGGCAGCAACGGAACATGAGCGAGCGCTTCCTGCAAATAGTGGACGAAGGTGCGCGACGGATCGTCGATACAACGTCCTTGGACATCCACGCGCTCCGCTCGCAGAAGGATTCGCTTGTTCAGAACCTCGAGGAATTAGACAGCGATGCCGATCCCGCCAAACCCGAAACCTTGCCGGGTTTACTCGCCACACCCGAAGTGCGACGGGCCCTGGCGGCCAATCCCGAGGGATTCCGAGAGTTCATTGAAAAAAAACACATCTACGAGACCTTGTTGTACAACAGTTACGCGGTAGGTCTGCGCATGCCCGGCATGCTGCAACAGACCAATGCCCGCGAGTTGCGCGCGGGACGCTGCGAGTGGAAGGACTTCATCGGCCCCATCCTGATCACGGATATCACTCTCACCGCCGAATCGCGCAGCGTGAACTGGACCTTCATCATCGCCGCGACGCTGTTGCTCCTGTTGCTGATTGCTCTCTCCCTCTGGCGCTACCTCCGCCGCTGAGCAGCCAGAGGCGCGCGCAAGCTGTCCGCGCCGTTCGTAACGCGCATCTTCAATCACCGTCACCCCGCCACGGCGAGGTGACGAATCTTATCAGAATTTTTTTTCCTTTAAGTTTTTTCTCTTGCTTTCCTCCGACGGGCGTCGTATCATACCTCCCGCACCCGCCACATCATCGAGACTACGCGCGTCCCTCGCCGGGCAGCGCGCATAGGCCTGTTTCCAGGAGGAGATATGAAATCGTGCTTGACTATAGCCCTGTTGCTGCTGTGCCTCGGCGGCCAGCGCGCGCAGGGAACAATCCACACCATTGTTGATGCCGGCTTCACCTTCAGTCCTGCGGCGCTCACCATCGCTGTGGGAGACACGGTGAATTTTACCATCGGCGGCGGTCACAATGTCGTCGAAGTGTCGCTCGCAACATGGAACGCAAACGGCAACACCTCGAACGGCGGCTTCCAACTCCCCTTCGGCGGCGGTCAGCTCATTTTTCCCAATGCGGGTACGTACTACTACGTATGCAGCCCTCACGCCGGCATGGGGATGAAGGGGCAGATCAGTGTGGTGAGTTTCGCCGTGACCACCGGCAGCATCGCGCCGACCTCGTTCTGCGGCGGCTCCGCTGTTCAGGTGCCGTTTACTGTATCCGGTACCTTCAACGGCAGCAATGTGTTCACCGCGCAACTCTCCGACGCGTTCGGTTCTTTCTCCGCCCCGGTACAGATCGGTACCTTGGCCGCCACGGGTTCGGGAACGATCAACGCCACCATTCCCGCGGGAACGCCCGTTGGCACCGGATACCGCATCCGCGTCATGGCATCCAGTCCGGCGGTTACCGGAAGCAACAACGGCACGAATCTGTCCGTGCTCGGCGCTCCGGCGGCCAACATCACCGCTGCGGGACCCACGAGTTTTTGCCAGGGAGGGAGCGTGATGCTCGACGCCAATACCGGTCCGGGGCTGACCCACACCTGGTTCCTCAATGGATCGCAGATCAACGGCGCCACGTCGGCATCCTATCAGGCCACACAGGCGGGGTTGTACACCGTTACCGTGTCCAATGGCGCGTGCTCCACCACATCCACGGCCGAACGAGTGGTGGTGTACACGAATGATCCAACGCGATTGACCTGGACGGGTGCGATCGACGGCGAATGGGGTACCGTGGGCAACTGGGACAATCCCTGTGCTGTGCCGGGACCGGGCGACACGGTGGTGATTTCCGGAAACATGACGCCACCCACGAGCACGGCGCCGATCACCCTGTCGCGTCTATTGCTCAGCAATCCGAACGGCCTGACACTGAGCACCGATCTCGTCATCACGGGCGAACTCACGCTCAACGGCGCCATGCTCACGCTCGGCGCTTCGCAGCTCACCATCGCGCAGAGCGGTAGTATCAGCGGTGCGGGAGCGTCGAGCTTCATCGTGACCAATGGCAGCGGCAGTTTGCGCCAGCAGGGCATAGGAAGCGGCGGCCGCGGTGGCACGGTGCTGTTCCCCGTCGGCAGCGCGCCGGGCAGCTACACGCCCGTGTTGCTCGCAAACATCGGCACCGCGGATGAATTTCGCGTCTCCGTGCGCGATGGCGTGCAGACCGGAGGAACGGGCGGCAGCGCTATCACGGACAACGTGGTCCTGAAAACCTGGACCATCGACGAAGCCCAGGCCGGGGGTTCGCTCGCCACCATCACCGTTCAGTGGACGGCGGCCGATGAGGGGTCCGGCTTCGACCGCACGCAATGCTACATCGCGCGACATGATGGTGCCGCCTGGACGCCGCAACAGTCGGTGGCGGCAGCCAGCGCCTCGCCCCATCAGCGCACGGTGAGCGGCATTGGCACGTTCTCACCATTCGCCGTGGGCGACGGTGCCTCGCCTCTGCCGGTGACGCTGCGGTTGTTCGAGGCCACCGAGCAGCACGGTATCGTGCTGTTGCGTTGGGAAAGCACGGAGGAATACAACAATGCCGGCTTTTTCGTGCAGCGCAGCCGCGCGGGCAAGGAACAATGGAGCGATGCGCATTTCGTGCCGGCTGCCGGCGGCAATGCCGGAGCGCGCTACGAGCAACGCGACACACCGCCCGCCAGCGGACGCTGGTTGTACCGTTTGCGGCAAGTGGACATCGATGGCACGGAGCATTTTTCGTCCAGCATCGCCGTCGATGTCGCTCTACCCGCGCATGCGGCGATGATTCACTCCTTGTACCCCAATCCACTGCTTTCGTCGTCCATGACAGAGTTGCGGGTGGAATTCGGCGGCGAAACGAATGATCGAGCGCTGCTGACACTCGAGAATATTCTCGGACAGGAAGTGGCGCGTTTGCACGATGGCGCAGTTCGCGCGAACGAGCGCATGACAGTGCGCTTTGGCACGGCATCGCTGCAACCCGGCGTGTATCTCCTGCGCCTGCGCGTCGCGGACGAGGTGGCGACACGGCGGCTTATGGTGTTGCGATAGCCAGGCAGCGCAGTTCAAGGCGAAGAGTGAAGAGTAAAGAGTAAAGGTCGTTACACTGTAACCGCCAGGAGCCAACCCGTACACCGCCGCCCCCGCAGGCAATCGAAGCCGTTTTCGCGTCGCTGCTGCAAGCCGGCGTTGGATTGCTTCATCTTTGGTAGTGCGTTCGGCACCTCGTCGACTTCCACGAATAATCTGTGCTAATCCGTGTGAAATCTGTGCAATCCGTGGTTTTGAAACTCTGTTGAGCCGCTCCGACAGTAATCAAGACACCTGCACCATTTTCATTCTCCCGGGTGTGACGGAAGGAACATATCGACTCCAAGGCGTCGCTACACCATCGACACAGAAGCAGTTCGGCGCGCTTTACCTCCCCTCCACCACCAGCGCCGAGCGGGCGACGATGCGGCCTTGCGCGTCGACGGCGCTGAGTTGATAATGCCCGGCGGCGAGGCCGTCGAGGGGCACAGACACACTGCCGCCACCGCCGTCGCAGTACACGCGCTGGCTGCGCAATTCCCGCCCGTCGCTGCCGTGTATGCGCAGCGTGTACGCGCCAGGCGCGGCGGTGAGCAGGGCCGTGGCCGCCGCCCGCGCCGGATTGGGAAAGGGACACAAGCTCAACAGCGACGCCACCGGCGGCCGCAGCGCCTCCTGGGCATTGATGTTCAAATGCAATTTGCCGATAAATGCTTCGGTGCCGCCAAGGATGGTTGTGCGGTGACCGCCCTGCCGTACTGGCACGGGGATAGTTGTATACCCGGAGAAGTACAACCCAAACGGAGTAGGCCAAATTTTTGATATGCCATCTCTTCTTGTGCCAGCCGAAAGCAACTGAACCCGCAGCAGATTATACTCGAATAGATCCACGAGAACAAGTACATCCATGGATTTATTGTACTGCTCAGGGTAGGGATTCGCGATAGTTATCAGCGAGTCGGATTCCGCATGCACCAGCAAGATGTAGCTGCGTTCGTCCGCAATACACACATCAAACACCAACTCGCCTCCGTTCCCAATGATAAGACTCGAATAGACGATCGAGTCCTGCTCCGCGTCATAAATGACATGAAAGCCATTGTACAACGCCAAGGTATCAAAGCCAATCGCGGGGTAGTTCATTGGGAAGTATCCAACCCCACCAGTGGTTTCCCCTACAACATGGATTTTCGAACCAAACTGCCGTGCGTTCATTACCCACTCCGTACCCTCTCCACCCAGCATTGTGCTGTATCGCAGCGATGTGAAATCCTTGCTGATCTCTGTCACAGTGACATCGCCGCCATCGCCATAATTTCGCTGAAGTGACCCGGGAGTGGTTGGATAATTCGCTGATCGCGTATGGCCAATCAGTATGTACGAGTCTTCAACTTCGAAGACATATTCGATCCAATCGTAACTATCGCCGCCTAAAGCCACAGCATACTCGAGACTGTCTCCCTTGAGGACAAATAGTGAGGCATCACCGTAACCATCAGTCCACGGTTTGGTTACAGGTGTTCGTAACAACGTAAAATCTATACTGTTTGTTGAGCCGGCGAGCAGCAGGCGGCCGGCCGAATCGATATATGCCGCATCACAATAATCATGATCCCTCCCACCCAGGAAAGAAACGTATGTGAACCGTCGATCAGACAGCGAAAATCGAGCATACCACACATCAGAAAATCCCGACAACCTTTTCTGTCGCGCATTCTCCGTGGTCGGGAAATCACTGGACTCTGTACTTCCTGCGATAAGAATTTCATTGGGATAATCGCTCCATATCATCTCGCTCGCTGTCGCGCCTCTGCTACCTCCGAGATAACTGCCATACAACAGCTCTCTCATCTCCATATCGTATATTGCCAGATAGGAATTATAGTATCCACCAATTGAGTCCCCGTCCAGATACGCATCTTCCGTCACTGGCAAACTGGTATCCGATGTATTAACCAACACATAAATGTGCGAACGAACCGAATCGCATAGGATCCCTACGACCCCCGTTTCCACATTCTTGCCGATTGAACCACCGATAAGGCTAAGCAATTCCTTATCCGCGATTTGAGCAAACGCCCGGTTGCCCTGCAATGACAGCAAACACAGCAGCAGTGTATAGAAGTATTTCATCGGGTGCCTCATGCAAAATACTATTATGTAAAACTCACGTTGTATAAATGATGATTCTCGCATTACTGCGGAGTACACTGTGCATTCACCGACCAACATAGCAGAATGCACGTGAGAGCTTGGAAAAGCACGAGAATTGATACATACGGCGAGCCCACCGTGTCTGACTGCGATGGGCTCGCCATATCGTATTTTACTTCACCGTGAATTGCCCCGTACGCCCACCTTCAGGCGACGTAACACGCAGGAAATACACACCTGGCATCAATGCGGGCAGTCGCAATGCACGATGCCCACCCTTCGTCCCGCTCAACTCCTGACGTTGCAGTTCCACACCGAGCACACTGTGAATACACACAGATTGCCGGCCCTCGAACGGTAGCGTCAGCGTCAATGTTGCACCGGAGTTGCTGCTGCTTGGATAGAAGGAGAGTTTACTGTTATCGACATCCAATGGCAATCGCAGTCCGGCGTTGTCCTTCGGGGTCGCGGGTTCCTGGAAGTAGTGATCGCGGAACAATGTCATGCCGTATCCACCATCCACAAATGGTCCACGCCATGCGGTTGTATGCAACGTCACCGTGGCTTGCGGCACACCGCTCGGAAGCTCCAGTCCCATGATAAGCGTGGTGTCGGCCTTACCGGGCGGTATGCGGTACTCGCCACCACGTACAAGCACGGTGTTGGTGAGGACGTCACGCAAATACGACTCCACGACTGTGGTATCCTGAAGTGAATCTGTAACCACCTGCAGAGCGAAGCGTACGTTTTCCGGCCCGGTGAGCGTAAATTCTTCCGTCGTCGTCAAGGTATCGAAAGGTGTACCACCAGGCGCACCCCAGTAGCGAATGGGGCTTACGTACGAGTATCGCACCGAACCGATTTTTGCGCCTACGCCATCATGTACCGTCGGTTCGCGATGACGGAATTCCTGACGAGCGTTTGTGGCCTCGACAACTACAGTTTTGCCGGTTTCGAGCTCGTATTCCACTGCCGCGTCGGCGATATCCTGAGCACGCGTCTTCATTGTGAGCTTCCACAGATCTCTGGGCCAGCCGAAGATACTCGTCGACACGCGCGTCGTGCCGAGCAGCGCTTCTCCGTTGTCGAGCGTGGCAGCGAGCGGATACGATGTAAGCGAACTCGCGCATAACGAACTGCGACGACCCTTGTACCAGGTTTGAGCGTTCTCAACATTGTCAGCAGTAAACAATGCCTCGCCATCACCGGAAATCCACGTGATCATGAATCTTGGATCTACGGTTACTCCGACAGGGACAACGCGCGGATCACGCTGAACTTTATCAATCCTGGTATGGAAAACATCTGTTGGGTTGATCAGTGCCGTTCCAGACCAGAGGTCGTACTGCTGAAACGAGATTGAGAATAATGGGAGACCAGGTGAGCTGGTTCTTGCTGCGGCGACGATATTGATCGTACCCCATGCCTGTCCAATCGCGTGATGCGGATCCGATAGATAGCGATTCGGGATTGTAACGGCCCACCAACCCGATTGTGAGGAGTATCTCCTGAGTTGATTACTCATGTCATCGTAGACGATGTCATAGATGTATATGGGCAGTCCTTGTTGGTCATACTCCTTCCGAAGTGTCAGCGATGCGACTCCGCAATTCCTGTCGTGCACGGGGATGGCGAAGGGCGCGGTCCAATTTGTACCAGCGTCCGTACTGCGCCAGGCAACAAGCTCGTCGGACAGTGTCGCACTGTTGAAGCGCGATGTCACGTACATGATCTGGTTGTCGAGTGATGCCATGGTCATCCGGAGAGGATTGATTGTGCTGTGTTTCACGGGATCACTGACGTAGGAGCATGGCGAGGTCGAGACCTGCCTGCGCGCGATGTAGGATAAAGTGTCGTAGTACTTTTCCCACACCGCCCAGACGGTGTTGCCAGCGGTTGCTACACTGATGTTGTCTGCCGCTTCGAATATCCTGCCATTACCCATACCTGTCATCGCCGTCATCAAATAGACATCGCGCCACGATGTACCTTGGTCCGTGCTCTTCAGAACGTAAGCCAGATCACCCGAGACAATACCCGCGTAGAGGTCTGTTCCGAGGAAGGCAAGTCGTTGCTGATTGTTGTATTTGCTTGGCGACTTGTCCGTCAGCTTGCTCCCACCATATTCATGCTCGTTGGCAATGAAATGATCGAGCACAAGCCGACCGATGGTGTTCCGATCCTGCCCGGCTTCGCATTCGGGAAATGTCAGGAAGACGTTGCGCGTCAGCTCCGAAACACAGGCGGGATCGCCGCTCCTGTCTCTATCGATGAGTCCGGGGCTGGTCCAGACGCCGAATCGATCATTCCCTTGCGGGCCGATAAAAAAATCTCCGGGATCACCACATTTATCGGTTCCATAATTCAGGACGAAGTTCCCGTCCGCCTCGTAGGGGCGAAATTTGCCGTTCTTGATCGTGCCAGCGCCCCAGATCAGAAAGCCACCTTCGAAGTCCTGCGAGACCTGTCCGTATCCCACCGAGTTGATGTTGTCGTTCACTTTAAGCGCGGCATCCCATGCAACCGTGCGTCGGTTTTCAACGATGAGATATGATTTGTTGTTGTATTCCCATCCCGCATCAGCGGGATTCGCTCCGGTGACGGGAATCACCAATACCGACGGTGGATTGCCATTGTCAAGTTGATGCACGGGATGCAATTCGATATTCGACCACTCACCGGCGGTGTTGTACACCTGCGGCGAGATCCACCCGAATTTCAATCGATGCCACGGATCGAGCATGGGCGGGGTGTATCCGGCCAGCGTAGAGCTACCCATCAACGTGTAGTGACCCGCGTGGTCGTAGTACATATCGATGCCACCAAAGGCGGAGTGTATCAACTCATGGAAGTAGACAGCGGGCGCGGCGAAACAGTCAGTCCGCCGTTCCGAACAGATCGATACGGCAACATCCTCACCATCGACATCGAATGTCTCGGTCCAGGCGCCCTTGATGATATTGCCCGCGTACACAATCAGCAGTGCGTCAACATCGGCCCAATCCCATCCAGTGGGCAGGATGCCACCGATCGCTTCGAATGTTTTATCGCCGATGGTACGATGATCGTCTACACCGATGGTGGGTTTGGCCATGTCGATCGGTAACCAGATCACCTTGGCATTGCGTATATCCGATCCACCGTCGTAGTCCAGTGTGTTCAAAATGCCATATTGTCCGGTTTGGGAATTGACCTCCATGGGAACAATCTCGCAGGCTCCGAGACTGTTGTCGGCGATATAGCGCTTGAAGCTTCCGTATTGAAACCAACCGCTATTGTTTACCGACTTCGTAACATCCAGGGCGGCGTCGGGGTGGGTCACATTCCCCGTGGTCTGGAACATGATGTCGTAGTAATCACGGTATCGGTATTTGAACTCTTGGTAGGTGTTCTGGGCGGTAAGTCCGCGGGAGCCTCGCGCGTCGGGATTGGTCGCCGCATCCGAGAACTCCACCATGACCATCACGATGTTTTTCTGTACCGGCTGTGCGTGGAGAACACCATCAGCCATGATGAGCGCAGCAAACAGGGCCGCTAGTAGCAGTAGCTTGCTTGCTTGCTTGCTTGCTTGCTTGCTTGCTTGCAAGGAGGTTCTGAGGTTTACTCATTGTTTCATTCCTTCGGTTGAAAGTAGTTATTATCTCTCACATTCGGAAGGGTGGTACTCGCCGAGATCGTATTATTTCACCAAGTCATCTCGGGAAGTAGTGTCCGGTCATTTCGAGCATGGCTCCGCCGACCCGGTACGTTCAACTCGGGTACGCATTGTCGATGGCTCGACGCCATCCAACACCATCCTGCTTACAGGATACACCTCACCTGTTGCGCCGTATTATGCGACGCTGGATACCAGCATGGACTCCAGTCGCCATGCAAATGCTACTCGCACGGCTGCTACCGAAGAATCAACTTCGCTGGAAGTCGACCTATGCTCGGCTCCGGAACCAATGGAAAATGGATCTGCTGTCTGCGTTTACTGCCACGCACTCTCCTCGATCAAGCGAACACGCGCATCACCAAGCGTATCCGTCAGTTAACTCCCCAGTCCCCGCACAGTGCACCCTGCACCATTGCCCCCGCGCCATCGAACAGTCACACTACATTGTTGGACAATGCGAGCGTGATGCCGGCTATTCGAATCGGGACGGCATAAGGTAATGATTCCGGATATGATTGTCAAGAGTCTTGCAACTTTGTAATCGAGTTGTAATGGTCTGTGGAGAACGCGCAAGTGCTGCATGCCGCAGCGGGTTCTGATTGCAGCACCTGGATGGGTGGAATATGCCACATCACTGATTTTAGCTGAACCGACTGTCTTCAACGAGAAGCAACGAAACAACCCCCACGGGCGGCATCCCTGCCACCCGTGGGGGTTGTGTGTTTTCGCTCTGTGTGCTCCCGCGTTGCGCAGGAGAGACGAGTTGCGACTCAGATCACCTCGATGTCCCAGGCGTTGCGGGGAATGATGACTTCGTACTGCGTCACCGTGGTGTTGCCTGTGGTGGTGGTGGTCGTTTGACTGGAGGCGCGGTTGTACTCGAGACGCAGGTTCAGCTCGGCCTTGCCGCCTCCATCGGCCTTGATCTCGAAAATGCGGAAGGGGAATTCCACACCGGCGTTCAGGAAACGCGAGAAAATGGGATTGATCGCCGCGCCGAAGGAACTGCTCTTCACCACCTCGTCCACGGCGGACTTCACATCGGTGCTGCTGATGCTGTGCTTCTCGCTTTGCATGCGGCATTTGAACAGCAGATCGGGCTTGTCGGGAAGTACGAATTCGCGGAATCCCGGCACCGCCGCCTGCTCGAGTACCGCGTCGATTTGCACGCTGGCCGACCGTCCCACGGGCAGGGTGAACACATCCGGGAAACGGAACTGACCACGATCCATGCCCACCGGCAGACCACCATTGATGTCGACGATGAAATCCTCGTTCGGAAGATTCAGACGCGTGGTGAATTCGCCATTGCGGTACGGCGCGTTGCGCTCGTCGAGGAACACGATGGACAGGCGATACTCGCGCTGCCGCTCTTCCGACGCCGGCAGGCCCAGCACCTGCTTGCGCTGGCGCTTCTGTTCCGGAGTACCGGGTCCGCTGTCGATACGCTCGGCTTCGCGCACGGTTTCGCTGCGCTCCTGCGGTGTGCTCGGCGGTGCCGCTGGCGGAGGCGACGGCGGTGTGCGTATCACGCTGCCGATGGTATCACTCACCTGCCGCGCAAGCTGTCCCGCCTGCTCCAGCACCTGTTGCTGCGCGTCGCCGGTGAGTTGAGTGGAGGCCTTGGCCAATTCGCCCGCGACATTCGCGAGATTCGCGAGCGTGCTGGTCAAGGTTCCGGCGTTGCTGCTGATCAGTGTGGAGAGATCGAGTTTGCCCGCTTCGGCGATCACGGCGTTGAGCGCATTGGGCAAGGGCAGATTCGGGGCGTTCTGTATGGTCAGCGTCGCAGCGGGAACCGTGGGCGTGAGCTGCGGATCGTTGGCGCGTTGCACATTCGGATCGGCCACGCCGATGCCCGGTGCTTGCAGCAATTCGTAATGCGAATTCCTCCGCATGTCGTACAGCTCCGCCCCCTTCGCATTGCTCAGTACCGGTTCCATGAACACCGCGGGCGAGGGCAGACTCACTTCGCTGCTGGACAACACCGTACCAAGCAGCGCGCGCAACGCGTCCACGGTGTCGCGATGATAGTGGCACAGCAGGGCGTGCTCGTCCGTCCGCTGCTCCACCGGCGCGAGTATGAAGGCGAGAATGTCGCGCACCGCTTCCTCGATACGTCGACGCAACAGGCGTTGGGCCGCGCCGGGACGCGCGGTGGCCCTACCCCGACGACCACCTCCGCCGAGACGAAGATATTGCTCCAGTACTCCCGCCAGGGCATGCAACTGCTCGAGCAAGGCCGTGTCGCGCGCGCTCAGCACCGCGCCGCTGTGCAGCGGCAGGAACTGATCGAGGAAGGACGCCGCGCTCTGAACAAACTCGTTCATACCCTCATCGCCACCCTCCGCGGCCTCGTCGATGCGGCCGAGCATTTCCAGCAATTTGCGGACTTCGATGGTGATGGCGTCGCCGGCGGCGGGAAGTGCGCAGCGTCGCAGCGGTAACACGACGTGATTGCCGCAAAAGCCCACAGGCGTGGTTCCGGCGAAGCGGCTGAGATCCACGCCACCCACTTTCACGCCTTCCAACACGGCGATGAGCTGCTCGCGCTCGGTGTGTTCGAGTATCATCCGTGTGAAACCGAATTTGTTCGCATTCAGAAAATCGAGCAGATAGGCCACCTGCGCGTCGATCAAGGCCTGCTCGCCCAGCTCTTCTTCCAGCTCCGCGCGCTCGGCGTTGATGCCGTCGAATTGCGCGCGCAGTCGGTCGGCGATATCCCAGGCGATGTCCTTGCTCCGGTTCGCGCGCACGGTGAAGGAACCGCCGGGCAGGGCGCGCTTCGTGGTCAACTGCCCGAGATCGGGCAGCGCGGCGGAGAAGCGGTTGCGATTGCGAATGTCCACGCGGGCAAGCAAGCCCTCGAAGGCGAGCTTATCGAGTTCCATACCGAAGAGGTCGAACTCCGCGTTGTCGTTGCTGACGCGAAGCGCGCGTATGCTGTGCAGGGCGATGGTACGTCGGGTGCGGTAGCGTCCCACGAAATTCGGATCCTGGTTGGGGGAATTCACTCGCGCGAGCGATACCGTGCCGTCGCTGGTGAGCAGTTCCACGCGCACATTCTCGCGCTTGGCGGCATCGAAGAGCTGATGAAACAAGGCCACGACCGGGCCCACCGCAATGCCGAGCGCCGCGGTTTCGATCATCGAGGTGATGAGGGATTCGAGCATGGAGCCGTCGATGTTGACATCGATCTCGATTTCCGAGGATTCGATATCCTCGATATCCGGCATGGCGGCGAGTTCCACCGCCGGGCTGGGTGCGTTGACCAACGAGAGGAAACGCGTGTCCAATGCGCTGACGAGCGCGCGATCCCGCAGGAGCGTACGGATGATCCACCAATAGCGCCGCAGCGTATCTTCGGTAAAGGTGAAGGGCTTGAACGGCAGAAACAGCAGGGGCGCGGCTTCGTCCACGCTGATGTTGACGCGATATTCGTTGAGCACCTCGAAGTACAGCGCGTTGAGCGCGTGTATGCGATTGTGATTGGTGACACGGTCGGTGCGAATTTCCTGCTGCTCCTCCTGCACGCTCTGGCTGATCACGGTGGACCAGAACGAGCGGATGGAGGAGGAATTCTGCACGGTGCGCTGCTGGATGTTCTGCGCCGACCGGCCGACGATGCTTCGGTCGCCTTCGGCATCGGTTTCGACAAAGCCCAGCGCGGTGGCGCCGGAAAACACCAGACTCCCGGCCGCCGCTCCGGCCATGCTGCCCACCGCCGTGCCCGCCACGGCGCCGGACAAGGTGCCCAGTCCCGCGGTGGCTCCGCCGGTGAGGGCGTCCACAGCCAGGCCCGCCAGGGCTCCCGACACGCCGCCGCCCACCCCGCCGAGTATGGCGCCCGCCGCAACGAAGCTGCCGGCGCCGGCGGCATTCGCTCCGAACGCGGATGTCGCGCCATGCTGATGTTCCTCGGCTGTGGCGCGCGCCACCTCGTCCACCGCACGCTGATGGAACAGTGTGCTGCTCAGTTGCTCGGACACTCCGCTGCGTTCCCTGCGCAATGCGCTCACCGCGCGCCGCCAATCCAGCGTCGATACCTGCGTGTCCTGCCCCATGAACAGATTCACCGAACCCTGCGGCTCGCCTAGATGTATGCCGCCATAAATCCAGTCCTGCACATAGGACACGGAATAGCCGAGATGGATGAGACGGATGTCCTTGTCGCCAAAATGGAAGAGCGAGCCGAGTCCCCCGCCGGCCGCGCTGCGAATGCTCAGTCCGCGAACTTCTTCCTGTCGGAAAAAGCTGACGTACTTTTTGCTGTTGCGTGAAAAATTCCTGCAGCGCGGTATCACGCAGCCCGGAGCGGAGGGATCGGTGTCGCCATCCACATGCGGTGCGATCAGCGCTTCGGCCTCGGCAAAGAGCGGATGCACCGCGAGTGTACGCACGGTGCCCATGCCCATGCGCTCGAGCAGCGCGGCTGTTTGCCGTCCCACGCCGCGCAGCACTTCCACCGAAGCATCGGCGAGCTGCTCGATACTCCGATCGTGAACGGAATCATCGATGGCGTGCAGAATCTCTTCCTTGCGCAGCAGGCGGTCGCGCGCCGCCATCACGTAGCGGGCGCGGCGCCATGGCGGGAAGGCGAGGAGATCGCCAATGGTGTGTATGCCCAATTCCTCGAGCACGGGCGGATGGTCCGGATCCATCGAACGCAGCGTGGCGAGTCGGGTGAACGAAGTGTCCATACGCTGTCCTTTCCAATCGTGCGCGCGGCGATGCCGATGGAACCCTCGCGCACATGGTGGTCCCGGCTGGCCGGGATGTATTTCAGTGAGTTGCGCTTATAATGTACGGATATTTTCCGAGCGAGGTAAGATGGGGGTAGAAATTCAGATGGGGCATAATTTAAAAACCACAGATTACTCAGATTGAAGCGCGGATTTTCACAGATTAGTCCGGAGCAGCTTTCACGAAACCATCTGTGTGAATCTGTACTTAATCTGAGAAATCTGTGGTTTTTCCACCCGGCCCCGGCCCCGGCCCCGGCCCCGCGACAGCGGAGTATTCAACGAAGGACGGTGAGTATGCTGAAATCCTGAAGCTCGCCCTGTCGCAAGCGGAGAATGTAGCGTCCACCGGGCAGCGAGGATGCATCCAGCATGAGGGATTGCCGATCGGTGGACGAGACGTCCACCTGCCTGCGCAAACATTCGCGGCCAAGTATATCCGTGAGTATCACCTCCATGGGACGGATGGATGCGCTGCTGTACTCTATCGTGATCGGATCACGGGGTGCGAACACGGGCATGGGATGGATGCTCTCGATACGCACTCCGCTCGGGTTCGCTATGCTCGTACTGTGTGCCACCGGCACGTGCAGCGTAAATACACGGGTTTCCGAATAGTAGCCCGCCGCGGTGCCCCGGAACGCTTGAACCTTCCAGTAGTACTCACCGGCTTTACCGAAAAGCCAAGGTATCTGGATGTACCTGTATGGTTCCGAGCGAGAGATGCGATTAAAAATTTCAGCAAAATCCTCCGTGAGTGAAAACAGCACAACGTAGTGCGTTGCACAGTCCACAGGAGACCATCGAAGTGAATCGAAATACTGGACGATACTGTTGATCGACGGTGAGAGCAGTTGTGGTGCCGGAAGCGAGTCCGCGACGGTGCTGAACGTGCGAGTGGTCGACCAGGGACTGAGACCCGAGGCCGTTTCCGAACGAACGCGTGCATAATAGCGTGCGCTTTCGGTTACGGCGAATGGTACGGAGCTTACATCCCCTCCCACACGCCAGGACCAATCAACGGTCTGGAAACTCGAATCCCGCGTGAGTTCCAACTCCGAGTACAGGGCGCACTCCTGCGCGACAAAGTCCATCGTGCCTCGGAGCGGGTGGCATTGCGCATCCATGGGTGGATTGGTCATCATGGCGTAGGGCAGCGGAGCAACGCGGAAATCCGAGGGCGCGGTTTTCATGGCCTGTGTGCTGCTGTCCTCGACATCCGCCGTCCAGTAGCATTTGCTGCCCGGCGGCCAATGCTGAAGCACCATGGTGGTGTCGTACACCAGCGTGTCGACCTTGATGCTGTGCGGCCACATGCCGTCCTCGTTTGCGCAACGCACACGGAAGGGACCGGCCGAGCGCGGCGAGGACCATGCCAGTCGAACGTCACTCGGAAGACATTCCACGCCCGATACCGGCGTATGCAGTTTGACGGCAACCGGGAAGCTCTCCGTCCTGATCACGAGCACCCCGTCGTTCTGCGTGCCGACATACAGCTCGCCACTGCGCGAGGCCACGGTTCGCGGGATGTACGAATGCAAATCCACCAGGCTCCAGGATGCGCCGCGGTTGGGACTGATGACCAAACCCCTCGTGGTATCGAGGACAACGAGCGTGTCGCCCTTGTGTGGCAGCAGTACGTGTGCCTTGCCGAAACCCCTGGAGCCCGGCGTCCATGATTCACCGCGATCCGAAGTGTAATCGATGCGCGTCCTGTCTCTATCAAGTACATACAGCAAACCATTCTCTCCGCCAACCATATCCGCCGTCGTGTATGGTGCCGATACAAAATCCCAGTCGCCGTCTCTGTCGATTTTGCGCCATAATTGGGCACTCGACCCCTTTTTGACGTAGAACACCCCATCGCTCGCGGCAATAAACGTCGGAATATGATACATGACAGGTAATCCGAGTTGCTTCCAGGTCCATCCGTCATCCGTGGACACATACGTGTTCCTGTATGATGCCGCGAACAGTTCGTGCGGACGGCCGGTGCCGCCGATCACACGAATCTGGTCGGGGAGCAGCGGGCTCCAGTGCGTGCCGAGGTCGCTGCTCCGCGACAACTTGGGCGTTGGAGCGATCAATGTGTCGGGAGCGAGGTAGGCAATGTTAAAAGGAGCACTCAATTTCACATCGGGCACGGTGTGCCAGGACTTCGTGTCGCGCTTCCATACGTGGATGAGTCCCGTTCCATTGAGTTCGGAGACCGCTGCGATATTGCCCTCTTCGTCCACCCGCATGCTCCCATTGAGATGGGCCACCGTGTAAAACAACTGTTCACTGCCGCCGATATCATCCGTCAGTCGCCGCAAACCGAGTGCGGGTCCGTAAATCAGCACGCGCCCACTGGCGTCGAACGCGACAGACGCGATGTCTTCGGATACGTCGGGTACGATGTCCGTCCAGTCCCGCCCACCGTTTCTCGAGATAAGAATGGAAGGAGAGCCGAGACTGTCGGTCTGCAGCAAGGCGAGCACGTCCGAACCGAAGCTCACGAAACTGCTCCGGGCTTTGACCGCTGTGCCGTTCACCATGGGACGTATCCATGAAGCCAGCGTGTCCCAGGTCGTCACGCCGGCGGATTGCGACAGTATGCGCATCGGACGTGGACCGGAAGGAGGATTCACGGAGCAACTCAGCAAAACGGAACCATTGCCACCATCGATCACATCCATGGGATATTCCCCCGTCAGGTAGGACTCCCAGGTAGTGCCCGCATCCGTGCTCCGGTACAACGTGTCCCGTTTACCGAACCAGGCGAACAGCGCATTGCCTGCGTAGGCCAAGCGGAGGTCGGACAAACGCTCGTCCAGCGTGCAACGCGGGAGCGTGCGCTTCTTCCAGCTCCGACCCGTGTCGCTCGTGTGAAGCAAGCCCTCCCAATAGTGCAGGATGTACGACGTTCCGGGCGCGCCCGTCATGTGCATGTAGAAGTACAAGCGGCTGGAGACGGGAGCCGACCGCGTGATATTCGTCCACGAAAGCCCGTCGTCGCTGCTGTGGAAAACCGCCGTGTCCATGGCATAGTACAGCCCATTGCCGCCGTCATGCTGCAAACGAAAATGCACTGTGGGAAGAACGGGTAAACTCTCCACCCTCTCCCAGACGGCGCCATCGTCGGTGGATCGATAGAGATAGCCGAAATTGTCCGGACTCTGCGGGGATACGCATTCGGTATGAAGAGCCCAATGGGTATTTCCGTGCTGGCAAAACGCGCCAACCGACGCCGGTCTGCTCGGCGGCGGAATGGTGTCCAGAATTTGGGCGGCGCCGGAACAACACAACAGCAACAGCATGAACGCAATGCTGACGCAATGACGAATCACCGTGGACATATCAGGCCTCCGTCGAACAAACCTCTGTGGCGCTCCCCCCGGAGCAACCGCGCATCGATTCAATGACACGGCAACGTAGCAATCATTCCCACCACATGCAAACGGAGCGTAATTATTCCGGACAGCCGGGTTGAAAAACCACAGATCCCCCGGATCGAAGCACGGATATTCACAGATCAGTCCGGAGCAGCATGTCCGATTTTATCTGTGATAATCTGTGCGCAATCTGTGAAATCTGTGGTTTTTCCACCCAGCAGCAGCGATTAGCGCAGATCGAAGCGATCGAGATTCATCACCTTGTTCCAGGCGGCGACGAAGTCGTTCACGAATTTCTCACCGGCGTCATCGCTGGCATACACCTCGGCCAAGGCACGCAGTTCGGAGTTCGAACCGAAGACCAGATCGGCGCGCGTGCCGGTCCAGCGCCGCGCTCCGCTGCCGCGGTCGAAGCCTTCGTAGCTTCCATCACCTGCAGCGGAGGGCTTCCACTCCGTGCCCATGTCCAGCAGGTTGACGAAGAAGGCGTTGTCGAGCACGCCCGGCGTGTGGGTGAACACACCGTGCTTCGCATTTCCGACATTTGCATCCAATACGCGCAGGCCACCCACAAGCACCGTCATCTCCGGAGCGGTGAGCGTGAGCAGTTGCGCGCGGTCCAGCAGCAACTCCTCGTCGGCGTGATTCACACCGGCGCGCTTGTAGTTGCGGAAGCCGTCGGCCATGGGTTCGAGCCAGGCGAAGGAGTCGACCTCGGTCATGTCCTGCGTGGCGTCGGTGCGGCCCGGCGCGAAGGGCACGGCGATGCCGAGGCCCGCCTTGCGCGCCGCATCCTCCACAGCGGCACAGCCGCCGAGCACGATGAGATCGGCGAGCGAAATCTTCTTGCCACCCGTCTGAGCGGCGTCGAAATCCCGCTTGATGCTCTCGAGCGTGGCAAGCACCTTGGCCAGCTCCGCCGGCTGATTCACTTCCCAATCCTTCATCGGCGCGAGACGGATGCGCGCGCCGTTGGCACCGCCGCGCATGTCGCTGCCGCGGAAGGTCGAGGCCGAGGCCCAGGCCGTGCGCACGAGTTCGCCGGTGGAAAGTCCCGAGGAAAGCAGCGTGGCTTTCAGCGCGGCGATATCGCCGGCGTCCACCAGCGGGTGATCCACCGCCGGCACGGGATCCTGCCACAGCAGCACTTCCGCGGGCACTTCGGGACCGAGATAGCGCGCGCGCGGACCCATGTCGCGATGCGTGAGTTTGAACCAGGCACGCGCGAATGCGTCGGCGAAGGCCTCCGGATTCTGATGGAAGCGGCGGGAAATGGGTTCGTAGATCGGATCGAAGCGCAGGGAGAGGTCGGCCGTGGTCATCATGGGACGGTGCTTTTTCGAGGGATCGTGCGCATCGGGAATCATATGCTCCTCTTTCACATCCTTGGCCAGCCACTGCCAGGCTCCGGCGGGGCTTTTCACCAATTCCCATTCGTAGCCGAACAGCATGTCGAAATAGCCCATGTCCCAGGTCGTGGGATTCGGTTTCCACGCACCTTCGATGCCGCTGGTGGTGGTATGCGCTCCCCTGCCCGAGCCGTAGGCATTGATCCAGCCGAGGCCCATCTGCTCGATGGCCGCGCCCTCGGGTTCGGGACCGACCAGTCCGGGATCACCCGCGCCGTGGGCCTTGCCGAAGGTGTGGCCGCCAGCCACCAGGGCCACGGTTTCCTCATCGTTCATGGCCATGCGCGCGAAGGTCTCGCGCACATCGCGTCCCGAAGCCACCGGATCGGGATTGCCGTTCGGTCCTTCGGGATTCACGTAAATGAGACCCATTTGCACGGCGGCCAGCGGATTCTCCAATTCGCGATCGCCGGTGTAGCGCTTGTCGCCGAGCCACGTGGTTTCCGGACCCCAGTAAATGTCCTCCTCGGGCTCCCAGATATCCGGACGACCTCCACCGAAACCGAAGGTGGTGAAGCCCATGGATTCCAGCGCCACGTTGCCGGCGAGAATCATCAAATCGGCCCAGGAGATGCGGCGTCCGTATTTTTTCTTGAGCGGCCAGAGCAGGCGGCGGGCCTTGTCGAGATTGCCGTTGTCGGGCCAGCTATTGATCGGTGCGAAGCGCTGATTGCCCGTGTTGCCACCGCCGCGGCCGTCGGAGACGCGATAGGTGCCCGCGGCATGCCAGGCCATGCGAATGAACAGACCGCCGTAATGCCCCCAATCCGCCGGCCACCAGTCCTGCGAGTCCGTCATCAGCGCGCGGAGATCATTCTTCAGCGCCTGGTAGTCGAGTTTCTTGAATTCCTCGCGATAGTCGAAATCCTCTCCCATGGGATTCGTTTTGGATGACTGCTGGCTGAGGATTTTCAGATTCAGCCGCTGCGGCCACCAATCGTTGTTGGACTGCACGCCGGCCGTGGTCCGCGCGCCGTGCGCTCCCGTGAATGGGCACTTGCCTTCTCCTGTCATAACGTGTCCTCCTGTGTGAATCGATGAATGGCGTGATTCCGCCCTGCCGCGGGAACGGCTCCTGCCCGCGCTGCGAAGTGCTGGCGGCTTTCGCCTCCTGTTCGCGAGATCGTGTATACTATTGGAAACTGTCTAATTTCTTGGCAAAAAAAACTAGCGGCTGCGTCTCGTACCGCGCAGAATCACCTGATAGTCGCGTATGTCGAAGTCTTCGAGCTTTTGCTTGCCGTGCACGGACAGCCAATTCCACGGGATATCGATGATGGTGCCGTCTTCTTCGTCGATGAAGTGGTGATGGTTCTCCACATTCGGATCGAAGACCACGGTGCCTTCCTTGAGCACCTGTGTGCGCAGCAACCCTTTTTCCACGAAGAGGTTGAGCGTGTTGTACACCGTGGCGCGCGAGACGATGGAGCAGCGCTTCTGCGCGTCCACGAGAATCTCATCCGCCGTGGGATGCTGCGTGTTGTCCAGCACCGCTTCCGCGATGGCCACCCGCTGCGCCGTGGGTTGTATACCGAGATCCTTGAGAACGGTGATGGCGTTTTTCATGAAGCAAAGATACGCAACGCCATGGACGATGTCAAGTGTTGGACGCTGTCTAATGTCATGCCAACAACGTTACGGAGGCGGCAGGTGAATGGGCACAATCTGCTCTGAACATAGTCTCGCAGCCTGCATCATGCTGATCTGCGCGGTAAGGAGTAGTAAAGAGTGAAGAGTAAAGAGTAAAGTTTGCGGCCGTCAGGAAGCACCCCGTACCCCCGCGGCAGGCAATGTACGCGTGTTTCGCGTCGCTTTCGACAACGGGTGTTGGATTGCTTCATCTGCGACGATTCGCTCGGCACTTCGCCGACTTCCACGATATATCTGTGCTAATCTGTGTGATATCAGTGCAATCTGTGGTTCTCCCCCTGAGATTTTACCTCACCCACCATGCAGCAGCGCCGATGGCGTGCGGCAGCCGACGATGGCGGGAGCCTCATGGATCAGGGCATCGTTGCGCAGAGCTTCGATCATGAACAGCGCGTAGTCCACGCGGCGCGTGATATTGCTTTCGAGCAATGGATCGCCTACATGTTTACTCCACACCGGCAGACCCTCGCTGTCTCCTTCCTCGAGATCGGAGCCGCGCACCACCGTCCAGCGCGTATCGCTGGCGAACACCCGTCGACAGGCCTCGATCTGATCGTCGATGTCGATGACGCGGGTCACCGTTCCCGCGAGGCGTGCGAATTTCTCCTGCCAGCGCAGCGTGCGCGAAATCACATCATGCTCGTCGCGCGTGATATGCCAGCCGCAGGAAAACACAAGACGTGCTCCGGGCTCCGCGAAATCCAGCACCGCCTGCGCCGTCCCTGTCGCATACTGCCGCCGGCCCCAGGGCACCAGCACCGTGAGCACGCCGTCGCAGCCGCGCACAGCCGCGCGTATCACCTCGCGATTGTTCGTATCACCCGGCATGATGGTGATGCGATCGCGCACATCCGCCAGTTTTTCCACGCTGCGCTCCCTGCACACCCCCACCACCTCATAGCCACGTTGCAGGGCATGCCGCAGCATATACCTGCCCAATTTCCCCGACGCACCGACAATGCACACTTTCATAGACCACTCCTCCTGCTCTTCCACGAAACACAAGCGCCCACCGCTATCACCGGGGCATTCCCCCGTATAAGGACGCGCGCCCCGAAAGTTGCGCTGGAGGCAAGATTCTTGCGGCGTGGGAGAATCACGGGTTGGCTGCGAAGCGCAGCGATACATCGGAGCGATGTGTGTGCGCAACCAGGCGCGGCGGGAACACAGTCGGCGCGATACAGAAACGCACAGTGCTTCAGGGTAGGAATGGACGACCGCGTTCCTTGAGGAAAGCATTGCGCTTGACCCGCGCGGCCTTGCTGTCCCGCTCCGCCGCCGGCAACTCAGCCTGGACCGTTTGCGGATCGATTCCGGCTTCGCCCAGCGACGCACCCAACACCATCCCCCGGGTGCGGCTGCGTTGCGACCGCTGCCGGCAGAGGCGCGCGGAGGCATCAGGCCTCGACGTTGCTCTCCGAATGTTTTTTCTTCCTGCGTAGTACCGTATCAATACCGAAGGCGAGACCCACCCCGATCGCATTGGCCAGCAAATCGAAGGCATCATACGTATTGGCCGTAAGTGCAAAACCATCCAGCAGCTCGAACGACTCCACGCATACCAACACCAATACCGCGGCCATGACGCCCCCGAATCGCGGCGAGATCAAAATACACGACCCGAGAGACGAAAAGTAGAGTGCAAACGAGACTGTGACGTTCCCCCCGTATGCGAAGACCAACTGCTGAAAGGGCCCCGCGTACTGTCTCTTCATCATGAAGAGCACGATCGCCACAGCGACGAAGCCCAGATTGCGAGCCACCAAACGCAGCTCCTGAGTCGGATTCTTTTTGATGATGGGCATGATGGTGCTTGGTGGTGGTGGGTGACGCTACGATTCAGTTGCATGCCGCGGAGTGGACGGTTTGCTGTAACTGGTTGTTGGGCCGCACTCGCACTATGGCAGCGTCGGCAGCCCGAGTTCTGTCAAGAATGCGTTGTGCTTGGCCTTGGCCTGCTGAATCTCGTTCTCGATCCGCACCAGCTCCTCGTGGGTCGCCTCAAGGTCGATCTCGCTCTCGGCCTTTGTCGTGCTCACGTACCGGGAGATGTTGAGGTTGTAGTCGTTGGCCTCGATCTCGGCCATCTGTACCCGCCTGGCGTAGCGCTCTATCGGCTTCTGCGGACGCTGCTGGTACGTCTTGATGATCTTCTCGATGTGCTCGGCGGATAGGGAGTTCTGTCGCTTGCCCTTATCGAAGTGCTCCGACGCGTTGATGAACAACACATCGTCGGGTTTCTTGCACTTCTTGAGTACGAGGATGCAGACGGGGATGCCGGTGGAGTAGAAGAGATTCGCCGGCAGCCCGATGACTGTGTCGATACAACCGTCTTTGAGCAACTTGGTGCGAATGCGCTCCTCGGCGCCGCCACGAAAGAGCACGCCGTGCGGCAGGATAATTGCCATCACACCTTCGTCTTTGAGGTAATGGAAACCGTGCAACAGGAAGGCGAAATCGGCAGCCGACTTTGGGGCGAGGCCATGGCTTTTAAAGCGCACGTCGTCCGCAAGAGCGTCGGTGGGTTCCCAGCGGTAGCTGAACGGCGGATTTGCCACTACAGCGTCGAAGCTCGGCTTCCTGGCGGGATTCTGCTCGCGCATCATGTCCCATTCGTTGAGCAGCGTGTCGCCGTGGAAGATTTCGAATTCCGTGTCCTTTACCCCGTGCAGCAGCATGTTCATGCGGGCCAGGTTGTACGTGGTGATGTTTTTCTCCTGACCATAGATCTTGCCGATGGTGCCACCGGCGCTTGTCATCTTCTTGCGGACATTGAGCAGCAGCGATCCCGACCCGCAGGCGAAATCGAGCACATTGTCCAGGCGCTTCTTCGGCCCGGCTTTCGGTTCCTGGCTGTCCAGTGTCACTATGGCCGAGAGTATGTCCGAAATCTGCTGCGGCGTGTAGAACTCGCCAGCCTTCTTGCCAGATCCTGCGGCGAACTGCCCGATCAGATACTCGTAAGCATCTCCCAACGCGTCGATGTCGGTGGAGAATTCCGCCAGCCCTTCGGCAATTTTCTGAATGATGCTGCAGAACTTGGCGTTGCGATCGGTGTAGGATTTACCCAGCTTGGGAGAACTCAGATCGATCTCGGAGAACAAGCCCTGGAAAGTGCTCTCGAAGGACTCTGTTTCAATGTATTTGAAGCCCGCCTGCAGCGTGTTCAGCAGTTCCGCGTTCTGCGTGCGGGCCATGTTTGCTATGCTGTTCCAGAGATGCTGCGGCTGAATGATGTAATGCACCTTGCGCCGCATTTGCTTCTCGAACTGCGGAATGTCGTCCACGTTGTTCACATACCACAGCGCCAACGGCACTTTACGGGTGTCTCCGCTCACGTTGGGGTAATCCCGCCCCAGTTCCTTCTTCGCCGCCGTCTCATAGTTGTCGGAAAGGTAACGCAGGAAGAGAAAGGACAGCATGTAGTCGCGAAAATCGTCCGCGTCCATCGCCCCGCGCAGTTGATCGGCGATGCTCCAGAGCGTGTTGCCCAGTTGTTTTTGGTTGGTGTCGGTCATTGAAATATTCTCGTTGGGTTCACATGGGTGAACGTGCTCCGCGCCCACTATCGGGCGGAGTGGAATGTGAGCGTGGCGAGTTCTGCGAACCTTTGTGCATGCTCCGGATCACGCAGCCGCAGCGGCTGAAGCCAAACGGATTATCGCCGCCACTTCGTCGCCCTCCGTGTCGTTGATCCAGGAAATCGATGGCCAGGCTTTGATTGCCCGGACAATGCCACTTCCTACTCCTCGGAAATTGAGGACGTCGGGCGCGAACGATGTCAGGACCACGTTCCGGCTGCGCCGGATGCCTCTTCGAATCTGATCGACCGTGAGACTGTTCGGCAGTTTTCCCGGACTACGAATTTCGATACGATCATCGAAAATGAACAGTTTGATGGAATCTTTGATGAAATAATCGCGGTGAATGAGTGCGTTGACCAGAAGTTCTTCAAATACCGTTTCTGGGATCTCGAGACTACCTTTCTGGTTAAACGAGCCCTCACCCTGAATGCGGGAATTCCATCGCCTGAGAAATCCCATACACTCTTCATACTGTTCCGTCAAGGTGCCGGTGATGCTCCGTTGATCATGCCATTCGGTCGATGCTCGTTCGACCCCCTTGAACCATATAGCGTCGATTTTCATTTCCGGCAACAGGACGGGGAGTCGTCTCCTGTCGCCAAAGAGTAGCAACCCCACCACGGTTACGCGACCGGAATCCACAAAACCGAGATTCTCGAGCAATCGCTGGTACGCTTCACCCTCGTTGTTCCGACTGGGTGGCGTCTCCGAATACTTCACCTCGTGAAAGCGTTCGAAACGATCATGGTCAAAGTCTTCCAGCGTCGAGGCTGCCACGACCTGGCTCTCCGCATAGAGCTTTTCTCCGGCTTGAAATAGCCGCGCCAATTCCTCGGGACTCTGCACCCGGCGCTTGTCGGGTCCGTTTTTCACCCAATAAACGCCTTTATTGTCGCAATAAGGTTTCGACGACCCGTCGGGGATCTCGATGACGACGACTATGCCGTCGGCGGTGGCAATGGATCTCGACAGGATTGAAAAGGGCGGACGGACGCTATTCCACGCCATTGCCGCCATATCCTCGCCAATTTTCTCCGCCTCTTCGCCTGTGAGACCGGCAATGTGCCCATTCTTCTCGACTCCGATAAACATCCGGCCCCCGCCGCTGTTGGCGAAAGCCACAATTTCGCCCACCATTTTCGCGTCGGCCGAAGGCTCTCGCTTGAATTGTCGGGTGCTGTCCTCCCCAAGAAGTATCTGATTTCTCAGTTCGAATTCGTCCATAGCTGGTAAATTTCCTTTCTGCGCCTGAAAGCTTCCTCGCCGCCTTCCATCACCGTAACAATGCGTTGCTGAATGTCCTTGTCGTCGATGCTGCCGTGATCGAACGAGAAGGTCTCGCCTTGCTTGCGGCAGACAATGGTTTGCTCGGCATCGCCCAGCACTGGAATATTCGGGTTATGCGTGGCGAAGATGAACTGCGTCTTGTCTTTCCGATCCACCAATTGCAGGATGAAATGACTGTAAAGAGTTTCGTTGTCCAGATCGTCTTCGGGCTGATCGATGACAATGACCGGGTGGCGATGAAGGTGCATGAGAATGTGCAGGATCACTGTTGCGCGCTGCCCGAGCGAGTATTCACCCAGCGGTTTCTCCTTGAACAGGATGACCGTCTCATCCGGCGTACGGAAGGTCAGAAAATCCGCCAACTGTTCCAACAAAATGGAGCGCACCTTGGCCGCGGCATTTTCACTCATGTGCTTCTCCAACTCGGCACGCGCTTGATACAGCTCGCGGCCGTCCGTAAACACCTCCTGCATCGTATCGTAGGTCGAGCCCTGCAAACCGCTCCCGCGGAACTTGGAACGCAGGAACTCCCCGAATGCCCGGCGCTTTCCTTTGAACTCGGTCGCAATCCGGATCTCGGGAGGTAACTCCGTTTCGAGGCCGCGAATCTCCACCTCACGTTCCGCGAACCTCTCCCGCCAGAAATCATGCAGTTTATTGACGGCGGCGCCGAGCATATCGCGTGCCACTTGTTCGGACTTGGCGCGTTGGGCACCGGCCGCCAGCAATTTCACCAACTGATCGAGTCGGGATTTTTTATTGCGGAACAGCTCCAGGTCGAGTTGGGGTTCGTTCAGCGTTTTTTGCAGTTCGGCCACTTCCCACTTCATCTCTTCCTGCACGGGCGCAAGTTTCCGAAGCGCTTCATCCACAACGACGAAGGCTTCCCGCAGGTGTTGCAGTGTCGTTTGAGCAGCAATCTTGGCCTCGTCGGACTTCGTCCTGGCTGTCGCGAGGTCGGCGGCGATGAATTCGGCCCGAGTGGATTTCAGCACGGGGAAGGCCGCATCCGCATCGTCCCAATCCGTCGACTCCTTGAGATTTGTGCCAAGCTCCTTCAAACCCTTCTGCCATGAAACGATGGCTTCCCTGTCGGCATCGAAGAGCGTCATGTCGGCGAGTTTTTTGTCCACGCCCTTATCGATGAAAATCTGGAGCTGTACATCCAGCTCGTTCTTTTCCTTCTGCAGCAACGCAATTTTCTCGGTGGCATCCAGCGTCTCAAGCAGTTGCCTTGCTGCCTGGCGTACGCTTTCGATGAGCGCGGCTTCCTCCTGCGGTTTCGGGTCGAGCCGATCCGCAAGGAGTTTGTCGAGAAATCCCTCGTCGAACGATTCCGACCTTGTCGAGAGGTCCTTCTGGCCGAAATAAAGAATGTCTTTCAGAACGCTGCCGGGGGGGACTTCGCGATACGCGTCATCCAGATACACCGAGGGCTGGCCGCTTCGTTCGCGCTCGATTCGCACTGCGCGATTGAATTCATCCACCGCCTCCACAACAACCTTGCCTGCCGGAGAAAGCATGCGCTCGACGAGGCCGCGCTTGTAGTTCTCGTCCGACACCTCCGGAAATCCGAGGGCGTGGCGCAGACACTCGATCACCGCCGATTTGCCATTCCCTCGCGGGCCGATCAGGCAGTTGAGCGATGGAGAAAATGCGACCGTTACGCCATCCAGAGCGCCGCCGTCGAAACGCACTTTCCGCAGTTGCACGGCCTCGCGGGGTTTGGGAGGTTCCGTGCGAACCCGGTGCGTGTGATCGAACAGCGCGAACTTGACCGCATCGAACGAGAGTTCCCCGAGCTTGAGGTAGCACGTGCGATCACTCTTCCCCACCTCCTCAATGCTCTTGGGATCGGAGCCCTCCAGCAACGCGGGAAATGGCTGCGTAGCCGGCCAGCGATCACGTGCGAGAGTGGGATTCTTCACTTTTTGCAATCCCAGGACGCGTTCGTTCCATCGCTTCCCGCAACGGTCGATCATGTGCGCAAGATTGTCTCCAAGCAGTTCCTCGAACAAGCCGTTGTCGCTTTGCACATGGGCGAAAACGACAAAGTAATCCTCTTTCACATCGTCGAGTTGTTCGAGGCAACGGCAGAAATCATCCTTCGTACGTGTACCTTCGTCCGGTGGACCAGCGAATTGCGCGTTGAGAAAACGGTTGATCCGGTCATCGTTCGGCGGGTTGTCCACCCAACCCTCGGGGTTGAACACCAGAAGTGCGTGGATTCCCCCGCCTCCATCCTTCAGACCGAGTTCCACACCGGGGAGGACCAGTATTCCCTCCCTTGCGCCAAGTTGGCGCAATGCTTTGTATTCGTCACGGTTGAAATGATTGTGATTCGTCACCACCGCCACGCGAATCGCCTCCTCCTTGAGCCGTGCGATCCAATCTTTCGCAAAGCTGTTGGCCTTGAGGTGACCATGCTCGTCTTCACCGCTATAGCGCTGCCGAAACGGCTTCAGCGACGCGCCGGGATCCGCGAGTGTGTGCAGGTGGAAATCCGCCCGCACCCATTCCGCGCCGCGGGGGAATTGCTTGTCAGTGCTGGGAGTCATCGCCCCTCACGCTCGTTTCACATGGTGGAAATATACGGAATTCATTCCTCCTCCCCGTCGTTCACAGATTCGCGCGAGGAGCCGACACGGGGAGCAGTACTACACACGCGAGCCAAGCGACTTTACAGTGATTGTTTTGTTTCATTCGACATAAGTTATCGTTCTCACAGCCCAGGTCTCGAATTTCCTACCATATTTCCGGAAGACTCCGTCGATATTTGGAAAGGAATCTTGCAGCAGTGTCTTTGATGGCGACCGGTGACTTGCCACATGGCTCGTCCAGTCCTTGATTGTGCCGAGCACCTGCCCCAGCTCAAACCAAATAAAACGCGGTTCCACTGTCTTTCTCAGTAGCTCGGCGCACAGCACTTCGAGATTATCACTAATTCGCGCCAACGCCCCACCATCTGACGCGCCTTCGGAGTAATAAAACTCCAAGTCCAAATATTCCTTCGACGTCCAAGCGTGGGATCCACGAAAGGTGGCCTCCCATGCGGCCAAGTCGCCCTCGCGAAGTGCATCCTTGAACCAGGAAATCATCTTGAGAGCATTTTCGATTCTCCTCTGTCGCATATTCTGGAAGTAGGCCGCAAGTCCGAGCACGCCTCCGACTGCGATAAATGCAAACTGCAACCACGCTCTCAACTCAGTGGCTTCCATCAGCTTCCTTCTCCTTTTCGGCGGAGAGCAGCGAGGTGAGGCCTGCGGCGATCACTTCGTGCAATAGTTTTATGCGCTTGGCGATGCGGCGGCGGTCGGCGGATTTTTTACCTTCGTTTAATTTGCGGAGACGGACCAAATTGGCGAAGCGCTCGATGTCCTCGCGCAGGAGCACGGGATTGTGCATGAGTTCCTCGTGGCACTCGTAGCAAAAGAGCACGGTCACTCCTTCCTGATTCCAGGGGCACTTTGCGAAAATCGGCTCGCGAATAGTGCCCTGTCTGTTGGCCGAACGGCCGAAGAAGCGCTCGGCTACCACATGGTGCCTGGTGGCATGCGAGCGGCCCTGCACGGTTGGCTTCGCATACCCACCATCGCGATGGACGCGGCAGCCACAAATCGCGCAGGTGTCTTTCTTAACCCGGGTCTTCACCATTGCTTGCTCATGCTCATTTGATTGTATTGGCGTACATAATTACCTGGCATCGGCGCTGTCCGCCCGCTCGCTCCATGCGCTCAGCGACTCCGCAAATCGCCGGGACAAGGGATCGGTATGCTTCGCAACGATGCTGTGGAACTGCGTGAAATTGATATCGGCGTCCCCGTCTCCCGTGGGCTGTACGTACACAACCTCACATCGCATGGGCGGGCTGAGTATGTCGATTTCGCGGGATGCTGCTGTCACTCCCCGCTTGATCCCGTCGTCCATACTCGCGGGCAAGGCGATCAATCCGAGTTCCTCCAGTTTCCGCAGCAGATGGAGATATTTCCGCTTCTCGCTGGTCGCGGCAAAAATCTTCTTCAAACCTTCCAGCAGCCTGGGAAGGCCTGCGGCAGCCGCGTCATGCAAGTACCGGTCTTGCTCTCCACGACGGGAGCCGATATCGGTTTTCAATTCCACGAAGTACGCAACATCCCGCGCCTGGCTGATGGCCAGATAGTCGATCTTGAAGGATTCATTGCTGCCTTGTCCATCTCGGATCGATCCTTTATGCACCGGGAATTCCGGTACGATAATCGGATGCACTGCGGAAGCGAATTTCTCCTCGAGCGCTTCCACAAGGTACAGCGAGAAGAAGATATCCGCGCGCCGTTCCAATTGATAACTCGGCAAGTGCCGCCAGTCATCCAGGCGGTCGAAAAGCCCTTGTACGAGATCCATGGAAACTCTCCCGAAGCATGTGACGAAATCGTTGACCGAGAATACGGAAATCGGTCAAGGTTGTCAAGTATACACCAGCGCATGTCGCAGGTGATGACTACCGATCTCCAGAATTAGCACTACACATGTACCACAGCACGCAGTATCGATGCATGGCCCTTGGCGGCGGACGGCCGGCAGAATTGCGCGCCGCGATTGCATCATTGCATCGGGGATCTGCTCTGAACATAGACTCGCCGCCTGCATCATGCTCATCTGCGCGGTGATGAGTTGAGTAGAGAGTGAAGATTAAAGAGTAACGCTTTGACGGTAGCCGCAGGAGCCAACCCGTACCCTACGCCGCCGCAGGCATTGGACATCGATCCGCGTCGCTGCCGTCAGCGGTCGTTGGATTGCTTCATCTGCGACGATTCGCCCGGCACCTCGCCGACTTCCACGATCCATCTGTGCTAATCTGTGTGAAATCTGTGCAATCTGTGGTTTTGAAACCATGCCGAATCCGCATAATCCAATAACCGCAGCGTGTTCATCCTCCCGCGTGTACCGAAGGAACATGAACGACTGTGGTTCACGTGCGGCGATGGGCGGCGCTGCCCGAAAGCCCAAGCGCGGATGTTGCGAGTTAATGATCGTGTTTCTTTCTATATTTGCCGATCAGCTTCCATGCGCGCTGTCGTTTCCGTCCTTTTCGGTGATACACCTTTGGAGAGGTCCGGCCATGAAACTCCTCGCGGTCACGATGCTTGTTCTCGCCGCCCTGCCCTGCGCGGCGCAACCGACGTACGAATGGGTGCGCCACGGCGGCGGTGCTTCCGTGGATATCGGCTATTCGATCGACATCGATCAGGCGGGGTATGTGTACGTGGCCGGAGATTATATGGGCACGGCGCTGTTTGGCGCGGATACGCTCGCCGATGTGAATCATGGACTGAAAAGCTCGACCTTCCTCGCCAAGTACTCCCCCGCGGGCAATCTGCTGTGGGTGCGGCCGGTAGGTGGGTACGAACTGATGCTCGTGAAGCTGGACGCGAGAGGCCATCTGTACATCGCCGGAACCATCAGAGACACGGTGGTGATAGGCGACACGGTGCTGATTTCGCCGACGGAGAGCGTCGGCCTGGCGCGCTTCGACAGTAGCGGCCGCTTCGTGTGGGCCAGAAACTTTGAGGCGGATGGCGACGTGACGGTCCGCGACATCACCGTCACACGCGACGGCTCGGCGCTGCTCGTCGGGTGGTTTCGCGACAACTTGTATATCGCCAACCGCAGTCTGCGTTCGCGCGGACAGGGCGATGTGTTCCTCGCCAAGGTGTCGGCCGCAGGCGAGGCACTGTGGGCGCTGCGCGAAGGCGGTCCCACCAATGACAACGGTCAGGGTGTAGCCGTGGATGGTGACGACAACCTGTATATCTGCGGCGACTATGGCAGTTTCGGCAATTATGCCGTCTTTGGTTCGGACACGCTTCGCCCCGTGGGAGGGCGCGATGCCTTCATCGCGAAGTACAGCACAACGGGCGATTATCTCTGGAGCAGGTCGGCCGGCGGCAACTGGAACTCGGGCAACGGCTGGGGCGACGTGTGCAATGACATCGCGTGCGACGGCCGCGGTGCGCTGTTCGTCACCGGTCACACCGGGCTGACCGCCACCTTCGGCGACACCACCATCACCGCCCCGGGCGCGCGCATGGTCGGTTTCATTGCAAAATACGACACGGACGGCGCGTTCAGCTGGATTCGCCAATTTGGAGGCAGCAGCGGAGCGGATGCATACGGCATTGCTCTGGACAGCAGTGGCAATGTGTATGCCGCCGGACTGTTTGTTGGCACGGCTCCCTTCGGCGGGCAGGTCCTCGGCGATACCAGCGTTGTGCGCGCATTGTATGTTACGAAGGTCGATACGTATGGACAGTTTCGCTGGGCGCTTCCCATTGGCGGCGGGCGCGAATTCAACAATTACGCATTTGCGGTGGGCGTATCGTCGCGCAATGAAGTCTATGTCACGGGAGGCATCGGAGGCGACACGGTGCGCATCGGGCAGCTCAGCATTTCACCGCAGTGGTCCGACATGTTTCTGGTAAAAATCCTCGACGATCAAAGCAACGCTATTGATGCGCCCGGCATGCCCGTCGCCGTCGACGCGCCCGAGGTGTACCCCCAGCCAGCGCGCTCGCGGGTTACCCTCCGGGCTGGCGCGCGCATTGAGCGCTTGCGCGTTGTCGATGTGTTGGGCCGCGTGCTGCTCGACAGGTACGACATTGCCGCGACCAGCGCCTCCTTCGATATCGGAAGCGCGCCCCCCGGCGTGTACGTGCTGCACGTGAGGTACACAGACGGAAGGCACGCATCGGCGCGAGTGCTGAAAGCGGGCCGGTAATCCCGCGGAGGCGAGACGGGTGGGCGCATTGACTGCGCATGACATAGGTCACGACCTACGGAGAGTGATGCCGGCACTTCGACCCTTCGATCCGCCCCGGCGAAGGTTCCACTCCGCGCCGGATTATTATTGTACCATTCCGGACATCCGTGCTTGGCGCTGCTCCGCCACGGCGGATCTGTGAGCTGCACATGACATGGGTCATCCGGCGCACAATGCATAATCGTCACTCCGCCACGGCGGATCTTCGAGCTGAGCGACGAGCCCGCGGCAAGGACGTTCGGTGAGAGAAGATCTTGGTTCGGGCTCGGAGTCGAAGCGTCGTGCAACTGGCTACCGAGGCTTCGACTCCGCGCCGTATCATTATTGTACCATTCCGGACATCCGTGCTCGGCGCTTCGCTCAGCCTGACGATTGGTGTCATTCGCGTTCCAAATCGGCGTAAGCGCTGGTGAACTGACTCAGGTCTGGGACTCGACGTGGCGGGGTGACGAAGTTCTGTCATGCAAACATCGTGGCATCGCTATTTCGGGGTATGCCGCGCGCCGAGCAACAGTATGCGCTTTGACGTTACCAGCGCGCCGGCGGAGAGAACACAGTAATACACCGTCCCTGGGGGCGAAGCCTGCGGAGTGAACATGGCGTGATGCCGTCCCGGATTCCGCCAGTCGTCCACGAGCGTTTTATAATGCCTTCCAAGCATATCGTAAATCTTCAGCGATACTGTCCCGGCTGTCGGCACGTTATAGGAAATGATGGTACTGTTGGAAAAGGGATTCGGATAGTTTTCAACAATCGCGAGTTCTGATGAAATGGCCTGCGGATCCCCATCCAGAGCGACGGCCGTGGATGATGAGTGAAAATAAATGTCCCAATCGTCGGAGCGATAATCGCTCCATACGGCAAGCAGTGATGCGTCGGTGAGCGCCAGGCCGAGAAAGGAATTGCAGCAGCCGAGAGTCATCCATGGTGACGATGCGGAACTCAGCCTCTGGTTGGGCTCGAAGCTGCCGCCTCCATCGGGTGATACCCGGCCATAGATATCGAAAGGCGCAGACACACCCGGTACCGCGATCCGCCGGTCTCGCCAGGCAATACCGAGTTGTCCTGTCGGTGAAAAACCCGCCCATACCAAATCCTGTACCACACCGTTCGCGATCGGATCATCGTTGATGCGCAGCGCGGAGCCCCAACTCCGTCCGCCATCGGTTGTCCGCTTCAACAGCACATCGCTGTCTCCATTGCGCTCATCGATCCATGCAACGGCGGCATGGCCGGGATGTATCGGATCCGCGGCGATGGAATACCCCTGAGCGTAACCGAAATTATTGGGCCACAGCGCGACATTTGAAATGACCGCGCGTTCCCACGTTGCTCCGGCATCCGACGATACGGCGCTATACAACCTGAGAAATGGACTCGCCAGGGTATCGTACGACATGTATGCTGTGTAAATCCTGCCATCGCCGCCAAGCGAAATCGCGCCATAGGATTTCGTCACGAGGCCCGGAGAATATTCGTCATTGTCGAGACGGTTGAGCGGGCTCCAGGTGGCGCCGCTGTCCGCGCTGCTTCGCGTATAGATATGGTGCGCGCCGGTGTACCAGTAGGCGGACATCACGCTCATGTACACCGTTCCGTCCGTGGCACCGCCGCTGTTGTCCACGGCCAGCCAGGGCCGGTCGAGCGGGAGGTCCGGCCGACCGATGGTGCTCACGGCCTCGCGCGGTTCTGACCAGCGCAGTCCGCCGTCGGTGGAGTGTGCGAGATACACGCCGCCCACGGTATCGGGCGCCATTCGATAGTCGATGTACAACAGGTACGCGAGCCCCGAACGATGGAAAGCGATGGACACATCCGCCGAACCATAATCCGGCTGCATGTGCGGGAGAAATTGTATGGGACTCCACGTAGCCCCCCCATCGAAGGACGAACGCACTGCGATCCAGACCTTGCCGTCCAGACGCAGGCGCATCCATCCCGCGATAATATTTTCGGGGTTGGCTGGATTCACCGCGAGGGAGGGCTCGCCGTCGAAGCTCACGAGGTTCGAAAGGTTGACGTTTGTCGATTGTGCCAACGAGCACAACGGGAGCAACAGGACGGTGCAGAGTGCGACAGCGATGTAACGTGCGTGCATGATATCCTCGCTTATTGCATCGGGCTGCAATTCACTGAAGACGGTGCCGGAGTGCTATCATGGCAGCCAGACACTTCCAGTACGCCGCGTACAATGTAGGCATGAGCGATCATTTCACAATTTCGAAATGCGATACACTTGCGTACCCGCGAATAGCAGATACACGCCGGCGTTCCACGAAGCGGCATGCAGCGTCACTGTTCCATCAATCCTCCCGCGCCAGATCTCGCGGCCGAGAAGGTCGGTAATGCGTGCATTCATTGCTGCATCCGACTTCAGCGTAATGGAGGATGAGGCGGGATTGGGATAGATCTGGCACGTTAACCCGGGACTGGTGGATATTGCAAAAGCAGTGAGAGTATTGCCTACACATCGCGCGAAAAATGCCATCACCGAGTCTGTCATTCCATTCGTGTCGCGCGCATCGCCGAGATAGGCGTTGATCTCGCCGTGATCATACGGTGCGGCGTTGAAGTTCGAGGCGATGAAGCCGTTGGCGCGGAGCGAATCCCGGAATTCAACGCTGCTCGAAACGCGGTCGGCGGTATTTTGGTGCACGATGAGAAAAGGTGGAATCGCCCTGTCCGCGCGGATCTGCCGCAGCGGCGAGGCGTCGATCCACATGGCCGTGTCCTTGCCGAAGGCATTCAGCAGCGGAATGGCGCGGACGGGGAGATTCCGGGCCTGGTACATTTCCCAGGGAACATCAAGCACGCCCGCGTCGAGCGAGCAGGTCCCGCGGATGCTGTGCAAAGACAGACCGGCTTCCTCCAGGAAACGCGGATTCGACGACACGATGTCCACCAGCTGCGCGCCGGCGGAGTGGCCGAGCAGCAGGATGCGCGAGGTATCGATCGAGTATGCCGCCGCGTTCCGATGCAGCCAAGCGAGGGCATGCGCCAAGTCGCGCGCGTGCAGCGGATGCCGTACGGCATCGGCCACCGCAGTGTCGGGCGGATCGGGCGAGAGACGATAATTCACGCTCGCGAATGCGTACCCGTTACTTGTGCACAGGTCCGCCTTTGAACCGACATATGCTTTGTCGCCGGCATTCCAGTAGCCGCCGTGCACGTAAGCCACCAGAGGAAGCGCTCCCGCAGCACCTTTCGGGATGTAGACATCGACGGCGAGCAAGCGCGGATCAACTCCTGGAATAGTGTCGTACGGCAAGTCGCGATACACGACGTAGCCTTGCGCGAACACGGGGGCTCCAAGCAGTGAGCAGAACAATCCCAGACAGGCAAGTTTCAGCGCTATCATCATAGTTTCGCCACCCTCCGCAGAGTGTTGGCCGCTCTCACTGCATACACTCCACGCGGAAATGTTGATACATCGATGGAGGTTCGTTCATCCACAACACCACTCCAATGTATTCGCCCAAGCATATCGTGAATCACCACTTCACCCCGCATATTGCTGAGCGTGAGGGTGCCGTTGACGGGATTGGGAAAGACGTCGCCCCGGGTTCTCGCGTCTCGTGGCGGGACAGGGTGAACCTCCGTGGTGTAACGCGCAATCAGATCCTTGTACGCGACACCGGTTTCGGACAGCGCGTTGCCGAGGATGTTGCGTCCCGCCTCGGCATCGCAGAGCGCGAAGAGCTGCGTCGGGGGCAGAGCGTCTTTCGCATCGTCGTATGGGATGTACGCATAGAAATTCCGTATCCAGAAGAAACTGCAGAACTCCGCCTGCGCGTACTGCGCGAAGCGCACCATCGCATCGATAAAGCGCACGTCGAGCGGTTTCCAGAAATCAAAGACGTCGCGCGCGTAATACTTCGCTGCGTTCAGCGTGGATGCGCCGACCTCGCTGTCCCGCACCTTGAACAGCCACGACTCGCTGATGACGAGCCGCTTCCCCGCGTTGCGCGCGATGCCGGCGAAGGTTGCGGCACGGTCGATGAACAGCGTGCTGTTGATCGGATACACGTGCAGATCGAGGAAGTCGAGCGACGTTGCGGCGAGCGCCTGCGCATAGGCGGGATCGTCCCAGCTCCCCGTGCCCGCACCGATCAGCGTCGAGCCGCGGTCGAGTCCGGTAAGTACCGACTGCACGAGTTCCGTGACGGCGGCAACGGTGAAGTCCAGCCCGGTGTTCATTTTCTGCGTCATCGGTTCGTTGGTGATCGACAGCCAATCAGGCCGCATCGCGGTGAGCACGGTTTCCACGTGCTGCCGCAGATCGGCCCGGAATTGCGGCATTGTCAATCCGGAGTAGTCGACGCCGATCCGGCTCCAGCTCGTATCGGGGAACACTGTCGTGCATTGCACGTGCAGCTTCATGTTGCGATTCCGTACCTCCCGCGCCACGGCGGCGTAGAACGCGAGATACTCGGCGCTGCGTGGAAAACCGGGTTTGAGCAGTGGATAGAGCACGGAGACCTTGACGCCGCGAACGCCCATCGCTTCGAAGCGATCCAGGAGCAATGCCACCCCGGCCAAGCTGTTCGGCTTCAGCAGGTCCGCACCGCGGTTGCCGTTCGCCGTGATCAGTTCAGCGCCCCATGCGACGGCGTGCGGCGCGCCGTCCCAGTTCGCGCGCAACCATGCGTCTATATCTGTGAGCTTGGTATCGAGCTGTTGGTACAAATCGTTGTAACGACCCGGCGTCTGGGAGTAGGCCACCGAGGAAGCGAGAAGCAGTAAAAGAAGCGTCCGTTTCACATCAGCACCATTTTTCTTGTTAGCGATTCAGACCCTGCGCGCAATTGATACAAATATATTCCGGACGTAAGCCGCACATCCGTAGCGCGTCCTCTGCCGACGGTAAAAGTAACCTGATGGTCACCGGCCAGCTGGTATTCATCAACAAGTGTTGCCAGCTCGCGGCCTGACACGTCGAGCACCTTCAACGTGACGCGGCTGGATGCCGGAAGTTGATATGTGATATCCGTGTTCGTGAAGAAGGGGTTCGGGTAGTTCTGATGGAGTAGGCAACGGGTTGGGAGTGAGCGGGGTGATCCGTACTGCATTCCCGTCGTCCTGTATGTTGCCTCGAGCCACGCTATCAATTCCTCGTTTGTTCTTTTCGTAACGGGGCAAATATCGACACAGGTCTGACAATCCGTTCCGTTTTTCTGCTTGCTGATCTCCCTCGTTCGATGACACACATCCGGAGAGAACGCATCGGGATAGGTTTTTGTACCGTCGAAGCAAGCTCCGGGACATGCACGTTCACATGAACGGCAGCCGGTGCAGTACTCCGGCGCCTTCGCGTCCGCGGGTAGCGATGCCGTCGTTAAGAAGGCAAACAGGACGACGCGACTTCCCAATTCAGGATGCAGGATCAATCCCGATCTGCCATACGAGCCAATCCCGGCCTCATAGGCGCACAGTTTGTTCTGGATCTGTTCCGCGACCGGCTTGGCGGTGAAATCCCCATACACGCCAAAACCCTCACGGGCGAGCACAGCCGCACCCGCATGGTACACGGCGTTCAGCAGAAGCATAACAAGAGGATGGGTGTACGGGTATTCCTTGTTCTCGCGCGGATCGCTCCCGGTCGCGTACGCCGGATTGGGAATCATGAACGAAACCACGCTCCGACACCCGGGAAACAGGCTGAGGGGATTTCGCGACGGGATGCCGTGGATAAACCCCGTGGTGGGATCGGCGATCTTGACCTCGAAGGCTCCGGCGGCTTTCATCGCGCTCACGAGATCGCTTTTAAGTGAAAGCCCCGATGCACCTGTTTCAATCCGGGGTCGCGCAATCGCCGTGCCCATCCCGAACAAGCCGGTGGTCATCACTAACGAGGAAGTCAGAAAGCATCTCCGGTTCATGTGTCAACCTGCGAACAACGTTGCGGGAGCGATGTGACGGCCACAGGGCCCGATTTCCCTTTGCGGTGGTTGATTGAATGAATCATTGCATGATGAACCTGATTGTTTCCATGTGATCGTCGGTGCTGCGGACGGCCAGTACATACGACCCTCGTTGCAGTGTGCCGACTGGAAATGCGTACTGCCGCGAGAACACCTGATGCTGAAAAATCAGTGCTCCGCGCATATCGAACAGCTGAATGGAAGCGATCATCGACACGGCTTCGATGACAACCATGTCCGTTGACGGATTCGGGTAGACCGACAGTCGGGAGGGGGTAGGTGCTTCGTGGACGCTTGTGACCGTTGAACAGAGCGTGTGTCGCGAAAAAAACGCCCAGAGAATTTCACTTGCTTGAACGTCTTCATTCGTCTGACCGGCGATCACCTCATAAGCAGGGATTTCGACTCCGGGCCAGGTATGCCCGCCGCCATCGACGCGTACATGTTGCACATTCGCATTGCAGTCGCAATCCTGATACTCGAACACCGACACCGTCGAACTGTCCGTCGGGTCGGTGTCGGGAAAGGTCAACGAGTCGATTCGCTTTCGACACCTATTGTTGTCGATCCAAAACTGGAAGATCTCGTCGCTGGAGATCACGTCCGGAACGTTGCCCTGCATTGCCCCGCCGCCGTATGGCACTAACGGGTCTCTGGTTCCCGCGAGCAGGAACATAGGAATCGGTCGCGAGGGTCTGCAGCGTGGGAACTGAATGACATCGATCGTACCGCAGAGACTCGCAATCGCGGCAAAGCGCGCGTTCGCCTCGCAGGCGATTCTCTGTGCCAGAAAGCCGCCATTCGAGAATCCGGCGAGATAGACCCGTGTAGTATCCAGAGCGTAGCTCCGTGAGAGGGCTTCGATCAGGGTGTTCACGAAGCCGACGTCGTCGATCCCCAGATTGTCGGCGCTTGTTCCCCTTCCGTCCGCCCAGGCGAATCCTCCGATGCCTGATGGAGCGATTCCCTCGGGATACACTGCGACAAAGCCGTAGCGGTTCGAAACCGGATTCAGCCGAGTGAAGTTCTGTGCGCTTTCCATGCTCCCGCTACCGCCATGGAGGAAGACGACCACCGGCACTGTCCGCACCCCATCGTAGGAAGGCGGAAGGTGTACGGTATACATCCGCTGATACCCCTGATATGGGATGCTGTCAACAACACTCTTCTGCGCATGTGACGGGACAATGGTTGCGAACAGAAGCGCAGGGATGAGCAGCGACCGAATCATAGTCGATACCTTCCGCGATTGACGCCGTTCTCAAGGGGACGCTGCACCCAGCGGCCACCTTCGAGACGTGCAAGACCGATGCGTATGCCCATCCCCTCCTCCGTCGAATCGGGATAGATCACCTCCGAACCGTCCCGGCTCATGGCCCATTCGGGTCCGTTCGCGACCAGGGTCATGCCCCTGAAGGATGGCGTGGAATCGACGAGAACACCTTTGCCATTCGCTGGCATGAAAGCCCCGGTCACAGGATCGATATCCGCGATCCAAATCCCGTCGGTGTCCGCCCATACGATGCGGTTGCCCAGCCAATCGATTTCGGGATCGGAGAGGTTGGACGACGTATCGGAAATGACGACATCACGCGGCTGGAATTGGGCGTGCGCGGTGTTGACAATGAAAAGAAGGGAAAGTAGCAGCTTCAACAATCTCATACACGTGATCCGGAATGTTCGGGGAGGTGCTCAACCCACTCGCCGCCATGTGAAATTCGACGCCTTCACTGAATGAACAATTGGAACACCGAAGCGGCACTTTGGTTTAATCGCCCCCTCCGGAATTCCTGCTCCTGCTGTATCGCGCCTTCGTCCGGAATAACTTATGGATTATCGACGCATGGAAGGACGTGAACAACGTGCGGTCACGCCGGGCGTTTGGTCGTCGCTATCATGGTCGCTGCTTCCGAGTACTTACCATTTCCGACTGAGGCAAACACCGCATTGCGCCATCCTGAGCCTGTACACCAGCGCCAACGCCGGTTTGGAACGCGAGTCCTGATTTCGCCATTACGGCGCCCGAGACACGGGAAGGAAGCATAATTCCCTCCCCGCTGCGGAATGTTCGTTGAATCGTGAAACGAGATAATACCCTCTCGTCACGTTGCGTCTCTGCCTCTCTGCGACGTTGCGTTCCATTCTTCCGAGGTCGGAAGCGAATTCAACGCAAAGACGCCATGGTGTAAAGACGCAAAAATGTCTATTCTCACGAGCCCAGTCGCTTCGTGAAATGGGCACCTGCGGCCTGCTGTCGCCATTGCAGCACCCAAATCACAAACGGAATCCCCGTAAGTCATTAAAAACAAGAACTCGCATTTGCATTCCCAGCTAGCATGGCGAAGTCACGAAGCAACCGGAGCGCATCGGGAAATCAACAATGAAAAACCGTCTCAAGAAAACTCCCTTCAGGGACATAACACGAACGCCGCGGAGAAACTCCGCGGCGCTCTGAAGAATACAGTTTTGCTGGGATTATTTCGCTGCCGGTATCAGCACCTGATCGATGACGTGAATCACGCCGTTGGAGGTCGCGATGTCGACCGCAGTGACGGATGATTTGTCGATCATCACCTTGTCGCCCTTGACGCTGATCTTGACAGACTGCCCGGACAAAGTCTCGGCGCTCTTGAGCTTGACCACCTCGGCTGAAGAGACGCTGCCGCTGACCACATGATAGAGAAGAATGTTCTTCAACGCTTCCTTGTCCTTGAGAAGACTCTCCAGCGTACCCTTCGGAAGCTTGGCGAAGGCTTCGTCCGTGGGAGCGAAAACGGTGAAGGGACCCTTACCCTTCAGCGCGTCGACAAGTCCAGCGGCGGTCAATGCCTTGGCCAGTGTGGTGAAATTGCCAGCTTCGACGGCGACGGTCACGATGTCTTTTTTCCCTTTTTCATGGCCGTGAGCCTGAAGAGGAGATTGAGCGAGGAACACAACGGCCAGAAGACCGAAGAGGATGGGAGCGATGCGAGTTTTCATGATACGTTCCTTGTATTGATGTGTTGATGATGTGTTCGTTGTTGGAGAAAAACTTACTTGTTGACAATAATCTGCGCGTTGAGAGCCGTGCCGCCGGAGCCGGACACAAAGCCGCGGGCGAAGACGGTGTAGATTTTTCCACTGTCAAGACGGATACCGTTCAAATCGAGCACGACTGTGGAAGTACCGGCCAGGCGGACCTGCAAGTCATAGGAGCCTGCATTGAGCGGAGTGAAGTTCGAGAAATTCTTGAATGAAACGTTCGGGAAAACAACTGTGCCATCCTTGGTGGTGATGTCCACCGCAGGGGCGTCGGGCGAGAGATGAACGAAGCGTACATGCGCTTTGCCGGCTGCGGGCATTGACAGGTCATCGTTGAGGACGAGCGCTTCGATATTGGAAACCCTGTTGATTGCGAAAACGGAGTAGGTTTTACCCGCATCGAACAGCAGATCGGCGCCGATGGCGGTGGTCATTGTTCCGGCCACATTGACCTTAACAGCACGCGTGCCGGCGGGGACGCTCAAATAGCCAGTATTGTTGGGAAATGCCAGATCGGAACCTGCCTTGACGCCATCGAGATAGAGGTCCACAGCCGGAGCGTCGGGAGAGGCGTGGACGACCTTGAGCAGTGCTGTCGCAGGGGTGAGATCCGCGAAGAGCTTGCCATCGCCATTGTCAATAAAAGCGCGAACGCCGAACGGATAGTTGTCACTTCCGTCAAGCGTGCCATGCGCCACAATCGAATACATCCTGCCGTTTTCCAGAGTAACCTTGTCAAGGATCACAACCTCTTTGGAACTGCCTGCGGCGGTGACTGCCAGCGGGTACGATCCCGCATCGACTTCAATAAAATCCCGGACACCCTTGAATGCGGTATTGGCGAAGAGCGAAGCTCCGGCGCCGTTGTTCAACTTGATATCGACAGCCGGGGCGTCGGGAGATGCATGGATAAAGCGCACTTTCGCTTTCGCGCCAGCATCCGCATCATTTGCGACCACCGGAGTGATGTTGGCGAGCGTGTTCATCGCCAGCACCGTGTACCTTCTGCTTTGTTCGATCGAGAGGTTCGCCTCGATGACTACCGGAGAGGTCGCTCCGGCGGGGACCACCTTGACATTGACCGTGCCCGCGTTGACGACAGCGTAGCCCGAGCTCGCGCCGTAAGCGAGATTGCTGATGGCTTTGCTTCCGTTGACCCACACATCCACGGCGGGGGCATCGTGCGAGGTGTGCACAACGCGAATCGACGACTGACCGTTGTTCGTCGCCGGAGCAGCAGGTGTCGCTTCATCCTCGCTGCATCCGGTGGTGCTCATCGACAGGACAGCCGCCGTGAGAATGAGGAGCGTAAATGCCCGCATGCGCAATGCCGTTGTCATGCCGAGAGGAAGCGCCTGAATGGTTGTCCGTTTCATGTGTGGTCCTTTGTATCGTTGAGTGAAAAACTCTGTCATGCTACGGATTTGTAAACCGATGTCTAGAAAAAATGGTTCACTTACTAGACAATTTTTTCAAAATATTTATCAGAATGCGTTTTTCTCTTGCTTTTAGCACATTTTTTCAACAATTTCAAGACAGAATCTAGACAACATGAAGCGACACCAAGCATACAAGTACCCCATCAGACTCGCATCGGAGATGTCGGGAGTGTCCGTGTATGTCATCCGCGCGTGGGAGAAGCGGCATCGGATTCTGTCTCCGGAGCGGACGACGAGCAACCGCCGTCTCTATTCCGACAGGGACATCGAGCGTTTGATTTTGCTCCGGCAACTTATCGAGTCGGGGCATTCCATCGGGGAGCTTGCGACATTGAGCAGCGAAGCGCTTATGGAGTTGCTCGCAAAAGAACGCACCGGCAAGCATGTGCCGAATCCAGGTAGCTCCGGATCGTCCGAAGCAAGAGACTATCAGGGCGATATGCTTGCGGCAGTACGCGCACTGGACGTCCGCTCCCTGGAGGATGCGTTGACACAGGCCTCACTTCATCTGTCGCAGCAGGCATTGATCGGGGAGGTCATCGCACCGTTTCTCGAATCGATCGGACGTCACTGGCAGGAGGGAACGATACGCATCGCACACGAGCACCTGGCGACCGCTGCCGTGCGCACCTTCCTCGGGTCCATCGTCGCTTCGGCGCCACGCTTCCCCAACGCACCCACGGCGCTGGTTTGCACGCCGGTCAATCAGTTGCACGAACTCGGAGCCCTGTTTGCGGCGGCAACGGTTGCCACGCGCGGATGGAATGTCGTATATCTCGGTGCCAATCTTCCGGCTGAGGAGGTCGCTGCCGCTGTGCATCAGTTGAGCGCCCGCATGCTGATCCTCGGCATCGTCTTTCCCGCCGACGATGCTGTGCTGCACCGCGATTTGCGCCGCCTCGCCACGCTTCTTCCCGATGACGTTGCCGTGGCCGCGGGAGGACGTGCGGCCGGGGCGTACGCGGCTGCTCTTGCATCGTTGGATGCGGTGATCATTCGCGATCTCGACGACCTCGGCAAGCTGCTCGATATCCGCTCCGCGGGTGTTTCGCCTGGATAGTGACAGATGACATCAGTAGCCAAGGATTCCCTGTCGGCGGGGAGGTTTGCCGCGCACTCCCCCATCAGCGCGCGTCCGAGTGACGTGAGGTGATCGTTACCGGGAGTTGCTCCGTTGTGGAGCACCTGTCTGCCGTGTTGATACCAATGCCGGGCATCGCTGCTCTGAAAATCGTCTCGCCGCATGCATTATGCTCATATGCGCGGTAAGTGAGTAAAGAGTGAAGAGTAAAGAGTAAAGTTCGACAGTAGTCGCAGGAGCCCATCCGTACTCCCCCGCCGCCGCCGCAGGCAAGGGACACCGATTCGCATCACTACTGTCAGCGGGCGTTGAATTGCTTCATCTACGACGATTCGCTCGGCACCTCGCCGACTTCCACGAATAATCTGTGCTAATCTGTGTATAATCTGCGAAATCCGTGGTTTTAAAACCGTGTCGAATCCGAATAATCCAATCACCACACCATTTTCATTCTCCCGGGTGCGACACCCAGCCTGGCGTGACACCCTGCCAGTGCCGCCGCTTGATTCTGGCCCGGATGATTCGTAGGTTCACCTCTGAATTGGAAATTTCGACGACCACCCAGCGCTCTGTTTGCAGTTTCGTCCGGTGCATTGACTTCGACACACCTGTATCGAAACGGCAACGCCCGCCGCCGCTCCGATTCGACATCGAAACCCTCATTGTCACTACACGTCAGGAGCAGTCATGAACCAACGGTGCATGTTTTCCATTGTGCCTATTCTCTTCGTCTTTTCCTGCATGACAACACACGCGCAGTGGAGTTCCGACCCCGCGACGAACACGCCGATCTGCCGAGCGGGCAACTTCCAGCGGGCGATACAGATGATCTCCGACGACAAGGGTGGCGCCTTCATCTGCTGGACCGACGAGCGGACGGCGTCGAATTTCTATGCCGTCCACGCGCAGCGCATCGATAAGAATGGCATCGTGCGGTGGACACAGAACGGTATCGCCGTCAGCTCCGTCATGGAATCGCAGGTCAAACCGGAAATGATCTCCGACGGAACGGGCGGCGTCATCATCGTCTGGGCGGACACGAAGAATGGGACCTCCGACATCTACGCGCAGCGCATCGATTCGCTCGGAAACGCCCGTTGGGCAGCGGAGGGAGTCCCGGTGGCTTCCGACCCCAGCGAACAGATCGATCCGAAAATTGCCAGTGACGGTCAGCACGGAGCCATCGTGGTCTGGAGCGCGCATTCGGGCACAGGCCAGGACGGTCACATTCACGCCCAGAGAATCGACGGCAACGGCAACGTGCTCTGGAGCCCGGAGCTGGTCCTGAGCTTCTCGGATCAGTACGAGATGGCACCCTGCATCACCAGCGACGGTAACGGCGGGGCCTATGTCGCCTGGGCATTCTACAATAACCAGGACTACGATGTCTATGCACAGCGGCTAAGCGCGAACGGCGGGCAGATGTGGCAGAATGGCGGCATTCCCCTTACCACACCTCTCGGCGCGCAGGATACGCCATCGCTGCTCGCCGACGGCACCGGCAAGGCCTTTCTCTGTTACACCAGCTGGGCTTCCGGCTCGATACCCCGGCAGCAGGTCGTCGTTCTGAATCCCGACGGCACCACTGCGGCGTCGCTCGGCCTGGCATCGGCCTCGGGCGCGCAACGCAATCCCGAGATGGCGCTGGTCGCCACCGGAGTGCTCGGCATCGCCTGGGAGGATGAACGTGCCGGAGGGGGTAAGACACGCTCGTACGCGCAACTCATCAACAACACTGGCGCGAAATCATGGGCGGCGGACGGTGTGCTGGTCTCGAACCGCGCCGGTAATCAGATGACTCCCCATGTCATTCCCGATGGGAATGGTGGTATGATCGTCAGCTGGGAAGACATGACGGCCGGCATCACCAAGAGCGATGTGTATGCCCAGAAGTTCGCTGCAAATGGCTCCCCTCTTTGGACTGCGGCAGGCGTACCAATTGCCACGGCGGATAAGATGCAGCAACTCCCCAGCATGACAGGCGACGGCGCTGGCGGCGCCATTGTCGCATGGGAGGATTACCGCGCGTCGTTCACGAATTCGGATATCTACGCCTCGCATGTTCTCGCCGACGGGACACTGCCGCCAGAGCCGGCGATACTGACGTTGTCCTCCAGATCACTGGCCTTCGGCTCCGTGAGCGTCGGCTTTTCTTCGACGAAATCCATCACGCTGTCCAACACCGGCGACCAGGCACTCACGATTTCGGCTGTGAGGCCAGTGCTTCCGCAATTCAGTCTGACGCCGGAGAGCAGCACCATTGGCCCGAACGGCAGCATCACCGCTGAGGTGCGTTTCCAGCCGACGTCGAAGGACGCGCTGAATTCCTTCATTGTCATCGAGAGCAATTCCGTTTTCTCTCCCGACACGATTGTGGTCACCGGAACGGGCTCGGCTTCTCCGGAGATCGCTGTCGACAGGCGTTCGCTGAATTTCGGCACCGTGGTGACGGGAACAAGCAAGCCCTTCGTCCTCACCATCTCGAATCCGGGAAACGACACGCTGCGCATCTCGAGCATTGTAAGCAGCAACCCCGTGTTCACCGTCGCTGCGAATGCACGTGACATTCTTCCCGGCGAAAATTTCGGAGATACCGTGTGGTTCACTCCCACCGTGTTAGGACCCGTTTCCGGCGAACTTACCCTGACCAGCAATGCTCCGACTTCGCCGACGATTGTGTCCCTGTCGGGTGTGGGAAATGTGATCGAAGTGACGCTCAGCATTGACAGGACCTTTATCTACTTCGGCGATGTCCCCCTCGGCGAGCACAGGGACACGACGCTGACCGTCACCAATACGGGGAACGACACGCTGCGCATGAACTCCTTCAGCTCCGGTGATCCCCATTTCACCATCGAGACAGCGATAGGCAACATCGCTCCAGCCGCAGCAAAAACCTTCAGCATCCGCTTCACGCCGACCGCCGAGGGTTCGCTCAACACCTTCCTCATACTGAACAGCAACGCCAAGACTTCGCCCGACACACTTGTGCTTCAGGGCGCGGGCATCAAGGTGGTTTCGACGCGGCCATTGCAGGCCGTTCCCGGCGTGATCACGTTGCACGAAAATTTCCCGAATCCCTTCCGCTCCTCCACCTCGATCCGTTACGATGTGGAGAGTTCCGCTGCCGTGCGTCTCGCCGTGTATGATGCTCTCGGACGTCTCGTGACGACCTTGGTGGATGAGGCGCAGCGCCCGGGCAGTTATCAGGTGCCATGGTCGCCCGTGCAAGCCGTGCCAGGGGTGTATTATCTCGTGCTGCGCGCCGGTGCGGTGGTGGTGTTTGGCCGAATGGTGATAATGGAGTAACACGTATCCGACGGCGGCAATGATACGTACGGGAGCATTCCACAGTGCATGCTCCCGTACGTATATTCGAGGGGCAGCGATATCGGGACGCGTCGCGCCTGGAGATGTATGACAGCGACACTGAGGAGGAAGACATGACAGCGTGGATGGCCTACAATGAACTCGCTTGGACAGAGGAATTGCTCGCGGATCCCGAGGATTACGCGGAGGATGCCGAGCGCGTGCTGAGAACGCTGCGCGCGCATGCCGAGGCGCCGCCGCGGAACCTGCTGCATCTTGGTTGCGGCGCGGGCGGCCACGACACGTATTTCAAGCGTGTGTGCGCGGTGACAGGCGTGGACCTCAGTCCGGGCATGCTGGATATTGCGCGGCGACGGCACCCCGACATCGACTACATCGAAGGCGACATGCGAACGCTGCGGCTTGGACGCCATTTCGATGCGGTGGTCATTCCGGACAGCATCGACTACATGGCCACGCGCGACGAGTTGCGTCAGGCCGTGAACAGTGCGGCCGCGCATCTGCGGCCGGGCGGCGTGCTGTATGTGGCGGGCAAATTGCGCGAGGATTTCCGCGAGAACAATTTCGCCTATACCGGAGCGCGGGATGATATCCATCTCACGCTGTTGGAGAACAATCACATCGATCCCCGCCGACCCGAGAACTACGAAGCCACGCTGGTGTACCTGCTGCGCGCGTCGGGCGAGTTGCGCATACGCACGGAAAACCATCTGCTCGGCCTCTTCGCGCGTGACGTGTGGGAACGCGCCTTCGCCGATGCCGGCCTGTCTTTGCACATCTCGGACGCGCATGACGATTATCAACGCTACATCCTCGGCGAGGGCGCGTATCCGGTGCACGCCTTCGTGGGGAAACGCTGACGACAGCGATTTTTCGCCGCGATAATAACACTGGCAATTCGAGGAGATCAGATTCGTCGTACGAAGCGTGGGCTTGGTATGTGAGTCCCATCGCTCGGCATGCATCATGGATTGGGCTCCACGACTCATCCGACATCGACAGTAATTGGCAACAAGTCCTCGCGACCTGCGAGGTCACTCGACCCGCACCGATGGGTCCTCTACACCGTATCGAAAATAATTATTGCGAGATCGGACATACGTGCTCGGCGCCGCTCCGCCACGGCGGATCTTCGAGCTGCGCGAGGCATGGATCACGACCTACACGCTCGACGCCAACACCTCGAGTCCTCGCAGGGCAATGCTCCTCACAGGCGCCTTCCTGCAGAGGCGCTGCTTAACAGACTCAACGCGTGATGATGAGAGGAGCGCTGCGGCGAGCAGACTCGCCCTGTAGCAGAAGCACATAGCGTCCGGTCGGCAGCGAGGCGACATCGAGCTGCAGCAGTTGCGCTCCTGTCACTGTCGCGCTCAGTGGTATATGCCGTATCCGCCTCCCTGTCGCATCGAAAACGTCAACACTGACGATGCGTGCTTGCTCGCCGGTGCACTCGATCATGATCCGCGTGTCGTTCTTGCCTGCCGGCTGAGGGTACACGCTCACGATTCGAAACTCACCCGGCGTGGCTATGGGATCCACGACAACTGGCACATCAAGCACGAAAGACCATGTCGGCGACCAATAGCCGGGAACCGCACCGCGGATCGCCCGCAATTTCCAATAATAGCGACCGTTCAACCAGCGATCTCCATACATGGACAAGGTGGTATCCGGGCCGTTTCGAAGCACATGCGCCACGGTATCGGTTGTGAAATCGGCGGAACGTGACACCAGAACCTCGTATCTGTCGACACAGCTGTGTCGCATCCAGCCGATGGTGGTCCGCGTCTGGAACACGCTCCCGTCGGGAGGATACATCTGCGCTGGAGCCACAAGGATGTTGTCGATGGTATGAAAAGGAACGATGGTGGACCATGGCCCGCTTCCAGCAGGCGATGTGGAACGAATCCGCGTATAGTAATCGGTACCGTGATTCAGGATGATGGATGCGCTTCCGGCCGCCCCATCGATGCGACGCGATACCTCGATACTCGTAAAGCTCGGATCGCGGGATACCTCGATTTCGGAATACAGCACACATTCGCCTTCATTCCAGACGAACGTGTCAACGGAGTCGACACACCTATCGCTAGCCGTTGGTGCTGCGATATCCACGGAAGGGACGACCGCTGTTCGGAATCGCCAGGCTGGGGATCGCAGCAACGCTGCGGAACCCGTCTCCACTGCCACATCCCAATAGTGCATCGTCCCTTCCGCCAAGCCATCGATGCGGATCGAATCCTCGACAATCAAGGTATCGACGAGTATGGTACCAACGTCGAAGGTCGGCGTCGTGGAACAGCGCACACGGAAGGGAGAATTCCTGGACGAGGCTGTCCAAGTCAGCACGGTCTCCAACGGCTGGCAAGCGATATCATTCAGGGGTTGTAGCAACGTGACCGGCGATAGCATGCTCGATAGCGCAATGCGGAGTATACCTCTTCGCTGTGTACCCACGTACACCGATCCATTCCGTAGCGTCATCGAGCGGGGTTGAACCGAGGATAGATCATACCATGTCCAGGTATCTCCCCGGTCGGCACTGATGGCCAGACCCCGCGAAGTATCGAGTACGATCAGCGTGTCACGTACACAAGCGCGCACATCGTTCGCTATCCCGAACTCGTTCGGCAGAAGTTGCCAGCTTTCACCACCATTCGATGAACGCGCGATTCCACCGCCGCCCATTCTTACGAGGAACAGTGTTTGTTCCATTCCGGTCACAAGCGCTTCGGCAAACCAAGGAATTGTGTACGCTTTCCATTTCTGTGTATCGCGATCCTTACGGTAGAGCCGAGTCTCGAAACCAGTCAGATAAAAACTTGTTCCATCGTTTTCCGTGGCCATGCCATTCGGCGCCATCATCCCCAAGGTCTCGGCTGTCCAGTTTTTTCCATCATCGCTGGAGATGTGTATTGAATCAGTGTCGACGGCGAACCAACGGCCGTTTGCTTGGCTGGTGTTGCCATAGTGAACATTGCTCGTTGGCAGCACAGCTTCCCAGTTTCTCCCGAAATCAGTTGTACGAGAGAATCCGTTGTGCCCCGCGTACAGCGTGTCTCCTCCTGCGGGAAAGAACAACGCGGAAGGCCTGAGGACGCCACCTGAAGGATTGAGGATGCCATGCATGTTCATCCATGATTGCGAGGAAGGCGACCAATAGAACATCTGCGAGAAGGAACGCACTTCCGAGAGCGCATACACCGAACCGTCATCTGTTACCGCAGGCGGCCAATTCAGGGCGACAGGTTCGAATCCAATGCGGTCCGGCTCACCTTGTAAACTGTCATAGCGCAAGAAACCGAAATCACCCCCATACACAAGAAGTTGTCCGCCGGCACCGAATGTGAGGCCGCTATAGTATGTAAATGCGTCATTCGACATGCTCCGCCACGTTGCGCCATCGTCGCTCGATACGAGTATGTGCAGCCCACCCGCGAGGTCGTGGTACGTATGCGCGAGGTAGCCCTGTTGCGAACGAGCAAAAAATACCCGGTCCACAGCCCATTCCACGAATCCCGCTATCGACTCTGCCGTGTACAGCGTGTCCCAGGTTCCCCCGTCATCCGCGGTGGAGAGGATGCGAAACGGTACCGTGCCGCTTTCCATCATCAGCTGACTGACGAGAAGGCGGCCATTCCCTCCATCGATCACCGAATACGCGTTGCGACCGATCAGAAACGCCTCCCAAGTCGCACCGTAGTCCTGGCTACGGAACAGCGTGTCGGACGAACCCTGGCGTTTCCACCAGAAATACAGCTTGTCTCCCACGCAGGTGAATTGCGTGTAAGCGGCTTCGGGTTTCCCGCGGGGTGGCATGGTGCAGGAATTCCATTGCTCCCCATGATCTGTGGATGTGAGCAGGCCGAGTTTCAGAGAGAGCAGATACACTCTCCCGTATGCGTCGGTTTCCAGGTCCAGGAAGCTTCCCGACGCGTCCAGCGCGAGAGACACGTCGCTCCACTGAGCACCGCCATCGGTGCTTTTATACACCCCTATTCCGTCGAGATAATACAGATTGTTGTCATTGTCGCTACGTATGCGTGACATGTACGAGACGCGAGACACTGGCAGCTCCAGCTTTGTCCAACTCCCACCGTCGTCGATCGACCGAAACAGTGTAGGCCGGTATGTGGAGCTGAGGGGATATTCCTCCTCTCCGAGCACTGTATAGTGTGTATTCCCCGCGCGGGTTGTCGAGAGAACGAAGCCTCCCTGAATCGGTGGAGGAATGCTATCGATTATCTGCGCGCGCAGCGTTGATTGGTGCGGGATCACAAGCAATGCGATGAGAAACATCAGCCGGCCGCAACATCTCATATCCTTCCTCCATGAAGCAAATGACATCTTCTGATAGGCGAGGCCATGGTTAAAGACACATGGAACTCCCGATTGTTCCTCCACAATAGGATCGGTGGAAAAAATTGCGAAACACGAGGACGGGACGACTGGTCGGTGCGCAGTGGCTCCATCATTTCCCGAATTCGCCATTGCAGCACCCAAATCACAAGCGGAATCCGCGTAAGTCATAAAAAATGACTCAATTTGAAGCATGACGAAGTCGGGAATATCGGCTCGGGATACTCGCTTCCTGTTCCGGATTTGGGCTTTGCTATTCACTGAATATCACGCCCTGAGCGGAAGGCGGAACGGGCGGCGGGGATTTGGCTATTCAGTGAATATGCCAGCTGATGCCGCTGGCGAGGGCCGAGGTCCCGGGCTTGGCTATTCAGTGAACAACCCACGCCCCGAGCGGAAGGCGGAGCGGGCGGCGGGGATTTGGCTATTCAGTGAATATGTCGGATGGGGATACTCGCGCATGATCCTGGATTCGGACTTGGCTATTCAGTGAATATGCCAGCTGATGCCGTTGGCGAGGGTCGAGGTACCGGGCTTGGCTATTCACTGAATATCACGCCCTGAGCGGAAGGCGGAGCGGGCGGCGGGGATTTGGCTATTCAGTGAATATGTCGGATGGGGATACTCGCGCCTGATCCTGGATTCGGACTTGGCTATTCAGTGAATATGCCAGCTGATGCCGCTGGCGAGGGTCGAGGTACCGGGCTTGGCTATTCAGTGAATATGCCTGGCCGGACCTGATTTCGCCATCGCGGCACCCAAATCACAAACGGAACCCCCGTAAGTCATTGAAACCAATAACTCACATTGGCAATCCCGGAAGCGTGGCGAAGTCGGGAGTTCGCCGGATGGCGGACTCATCTTGCGGAGCGGATCCTGCTTCGAGGGACAGACATTCCCACCGATAACGAAAAAGCCCGCCAAATGGCGGGCTTTTCTTGCGGAGCGGACGAGACTCGAACTCGCGACCTCCTGCGTGACAGGCAGGCATTCTAACCGACTGAACTACCGCTCCGTATGTTTCCTGAGAATAAATCCTCAAGAGTTATGAAATATAGGGGAAAAAATCTCACAGTGCAAGCTCTCGCGAAAAAAAAACGCACAAAAAATCCGCAAGCGTGTGCGATGAAGAGTGATCTCTGGTGAGTGCTGACCCAATTGTAGCAATCGTATCCCATCTTACCAAACTATTCGCGCCCTGTCGCCCTACTCGCGGGTTCGGAATTGAAAACTCCCTCGCTTCCGCCCGACTTCGCCACGCCTTAGGCATTGCATATGTAAGTCAATGATTTCAATGACTTACGGAAATTTCGCTTGTGATTTAGGTGCTGCGATGGCGATATCAGGGCGGAGGTGTTTACTTCATGAATCAACAGGGCTCGTGAGAATAGTCGTTCTTGCGTCTTTACACCTTGGCGTCTTTACACCTTGGCGTCTTTGCGTTGAATTCTCTTCCGACTTCAGAAGAAAGGAACGCAATGTCGCAAAGGAGCAAAGACGCAACCTGACGATTCCGCGCATCTCGTCCATCCTTCCGGCTTTCCGTTCACCTTACCGGTCCCGACCCGGAAGTGGGCGAAAGCAATCGGAATGCTGGACGAAATCAATCGGAATCAGAGGACGGATTATCCCGGAATACACAGTTCGGATAAATCCGTCCGTCCTTCCAGACCGAGGGTGATTTTATGACGAGTCGGAGACACTCACGTTGACGCTGGAGCCGGAAATTCAACAGGCACAACCGGTTTCAGGAGTTCGAGGAGTTACAATCATCGAATCGCGCTCCTTGTGAGGTCAGACTGTGTTGCTTGCATTTACGTACGATATAACGTACGTTGCAGAAGAAAGGAGCTTCTCATGCCCATACACACCGTATCCGACGCGCGCGCGAACCTGTATCGCCTGATCGACGAGGCGGCCGAGTCACACGAGCCAATCGTCATCACCGGGAAACGGTCCTCGGCCGTATTGATCGCCGAGGAGGACTGGCGCTCCATTCAGGAAACGCTCTACCTGCTCTCCATCCCCGGCATGCGCGAATCGATCATCGCCGCACGGAAGGAACCGCTTTCGAGGAGCGCGCGGGAACTCGACTGGTGAAATGGACCGTCGTTTTTTCGAGGCAGGCCCGCAAGGACGCGAAGAAACTCGCAATGGCGGGGCTGAAGCCCAACGCCGAGGTGCTGCTGGACATTCTCTCGCACAATCCCTTCCAGAATCCTCCCCCATTCGAGAAACTCGTCGGTGATCTCTCCGGCACGTATTCGCGCCGCGTCAATATCCACAACCGCCTGGTGTACGAAGTCTTTGCGAAGGAACGCACTGTCCGCGTCCTGCGCATGTGGACGCGCTACGAATAGTCCCTCCCTCAATAGCACAGGTGGCAATAGTGGGACCCTCGAATTTTCCGATCCGGCTCTTCTGCCGCAGCGATCAAAAGCTTCAGCCGATCCAGGTATTCAACGATCCGCCGCATCTCCACCGGCGGATCGAGACACACGCTGCGGAATGAGGCGATGAAGTCCCGCAAGTCAAGTGGGGCTGTCTACTTCACGAAACGCCAGGGCTCGTGCGAATAACCATTTCTTGCGTCCTTGCACCTTGGCGTCTTTGCGTTGAATTCCCTTCCGACTTCAGAAGAATGGAACGCAACGTCGCAAAGGAGCAAAGACGCAGCGTGACGATTCCGCGCATTTCGTCCATCCCTCCGGCGTTCCGTTCACCTTTCCGGTCCCGACCCGGAAGTGGGCGAAAGCAATCGGAATGCTGGATGAATTGGATCGGAACAGGTGGACGGGATCAATCGGAATCACTGGACGGATCATCACGGAATACACATCCGGTTGCTCTCGGCAGCCGGCCTGGGATCATTGATCACATACGCGACATCGAAGCTCGCCCGGTCCGCAGGAGGTGTCCGCCACGTGGCGGGTTCTTCGTTGCTGCTTAGATCGCCTGTCCGCTGCGAAAATGACTTTCGCACATCGGGGACTATTCACTTCGCGACGATTGGTGATTTATTCGCAGAGGATCGTGCAGGGATGCGTATTGCTGGCCATCCCGAGTTGAACGGCATTGGGTATCCGTGGGGCGGCTTCCCGCCGTGAATGCAGCGTTGATCTCTGTTTGAGTGATCAGCCTGCCATGCGTGCATTTTCAGGTTCCACGAGAACATTTGCCTTTTCAATACACCATTGTTATCTTGCAATTACTAATTGCAAGATAACAATGGTGTACAAGGATGCATGACTCCAGGAACATTCCGCCACTGATCGGTAAGCGTGTTACCATGCTACGGGAGGAGTTGGGCTTGACGCAGGAGCAGCTCGCCGCCAGGCTGGGAATCGCCAGCAGGCAGTCTGTACAGGCGATGGAGAGCGGCAAGCGGAAGATACAAGTCGAGGAACTTCTCGCATTGATGGACTTGAGCGGTCGGCCGCTCTCCTATTTCACCGATCCCTTCACTTGGGAGGGCGAAGGTAATTTTTCCTTCCGCCTGGAGCCCGAAGGAAGGGCCCGTCTCGGAGAATACGAAAAAGTGGCAGGTGATTGCGCGATGTTGTGGCAATACCTGATGGAATTCGCCGGGATACGCGTCACTTCCAAACCGGGCATAGGGATTTCGGTGGAGAGTTCGTACGAGGATGTCGCAAACATCGCCAACACGCTCGTCAGCTGGCTTGGCCTTGGCGCGGTACCGTCTCTCACGCTTGCGGATATCATCGAAGAGGAATTCCTCATCCCTGTTCTCCATGTCGACGCTCCGAAGGGGATTTCGGGAGCCACGTTTCACAATGCCGGAGTGAACATCATTTTCATCAATCGTAACGAGGTAGCTGGTCGACGGAATTTCAATGTGGCACATGAGTTCTTCCATGCCCTGACCTGGGCGGTCGCGGCTCCACCGCGCGAGGATACCGAGGGCGCAAGGAGCCGGACTGCGGCACGGTGGGAGCAATTGGCGAATGTCTTTGCCAGCAACATTCTCATGCCGGACAAGGCGGTCCGCTCTTTGTGGGCAGATATTGAATCCCGCTATCCGACTACAGAAAAAAATGACATACCGGAAATGGTGCGTGAAGCGGCTGGGCATTTCCAGGTCACACGCCCCGCGATGTATTGGCGACTGGTGGATATGCGGCTGGTGGATCCAGATGCAAAGCATGAAATCCTGTCCGGACTCGGTGCGAATCCCCAGACGGACGGAGCACTCTCCCCGCATTGCACGCCATTATCAAAATTGTTACTGCGTCATCTTGCCGATACAATCGGGAGAGGGGGAATTTCCGTGAGAAAGGCATGTTCCATTCTCCGATACGAAATTGACTCCTTGGCCGATGCGTATCGGAACCATGGGCTTGCGATACCCTTCGAACTCTGAACCTGATGGAACGCGAAGGGTTGAAGGTGGTTTTCGTTGATACGAATGTGATCATCGAGGCCCATCGCACCGGCTGTTGGGAGGCGCTGGTCGGCTCCTACGATGTGCACACCGTCGAGACGGTGGCGGAGGAGGCATTCCGCGGACCCGTGGACCGTCCAGGATACATCTCCATCGATGCGGAAGCCTTCGATGCCAAGGTGACGACGCACGTGGTATCGGAAGCAATGCGTGCGAAGGCATTGATCGATTTTCCTCAGCTTGCGACAATCGACGATGGAGAGCGGGATCTCCTCGCGTTTTTATTTTGCTACGGACGTCCTGTTGTACTGCTCAGTACAGGCGACTCCGCCGCGATACGCTGCGCTTGTCAGCTCGGATTCAAGGATCAGTTGTATGCGCTCGAAAAGCTGGCACGGAAAGGTTCGGTACAACGCCCGTTTAAATCCTGGTACACCAACAAACATCTGGATAGCATCAAAACGCAGTGGACCTTTGATACGCTGACCTGAGTTCACGCTCCAGGTGGAGCTTGATCACGCGTACCGGCCCACATCCGACGCGATACAGGACTCGGCTGAAGTTGGGCAGAGTTTTGCGAGCCGCGGCGGCGGATCGTCCGCTGCGCACCAGCCCCCAACGTCTGAGGTTGTTTCGATTCTTTGCCAGTCTACAGGAAGGATGTGAATAAATGCGGGATCTATCGGTATCTCCTTACGACCCGGAATCCCTGTATCCGGGCTGCCCACCGCTGGTCGGAGTATGGCCCTATCCTGTATGACGAACGACATTCGATGGCCGGACAGGCAAAACATCCACCGCGGCTTACACGGCCGTCGCTTGGCCAAGGCCCGCGAGGATCAATCGCTGGGATCGTGTCATATGGCGTCCAACTCCACCAGTCCCAACACCATTCCCACACATTTCCGTGCATGTCGTAGAGTCCAAAATCGTTGGGCTTCTTCCCCGCGACACGGTGTGTCGACCTCCCTGCGTTGCCGCTGTACCAGCCGGCAGCGTCCAGGGCGGGGTCAAGCGGCACACTGTTCATGACGGTCTCGTCTCCTATATAATAGTTTGTTGTGGTGCCCGCCCGACAGGCGTACTCCCATTCCGCTTCCGTCGGAAGTCTGTAACCATCGGCGGTCCAGTCGCAGACCGTAAATATCCCTGTGTCACTATAGCATGGTGTCAATCCCTCCCTTTCCGATAGAGCGTTGCAATATGCCACCGCCTCATTCCAGCTGACCCGTTCCACCGGGAGGTTCTCCCCTTCGAAGTAGCTGGGATTGTATCCCATCACAGCGGTGAACTGCGACTGCGTCACTTCCGTACGACCCATCAGGAAGGACTGAGTGATCGTCACGTTGTGGACAGGTTTTTCAAATTCGCGAGCCCACTTGGATGAATCCCCCATCATAAACGATCCCGCCGGGATCAGCACATACCGGGTGCTATCAAACGCATGGCTGTCCGGCGGTACAGGATCACCGCCCCCATCTCCACACCCGAAACAGGTGCCGCACACAGCAATGATGACAACAAATCCGAGTGTCCAAAACCAGGAGCTATCTACGTTTTTCATTACAGAACACCCCTGATGTACGGTAGCAGAGACTGCATGTTTTCGACACCAATGGTACTATACTGTCCGGAAGATTGCAATACAATTTCAGATCGCCACGCAGAACAATGGCGTACTCTATTCCCTTCTGCTCCGTATTAGCAGATGGAAGCCCGGGAGTTTCTCCCCGAGATACTCGAGGGATGAGCGACCTTTTCATTGAATCAAAACATCACCTTGTCCGCATCCTCATGTTCCCACTTTCGCATGGGTGGCAGTGAGACCCCGATCGTACAGCGATACAGGTTGGCGCGAATTCTTGACCAGCGCGAGGAACATTGACGCCAGTGCCGTGTCTACGTTGTGCGCCCCGGGCTTCCTCATCATGCTCGTCGGTCGGTTTCCTTGCCGAGACAGGAACAGTTCGAGCAGGAACCGCATCTCGAGCACCGCGCAAGGCTGTTGCACGGATCGGCCGTTACATTGTGTAAATGCATGCACGGGAGGCAAATTTCCCATACGGCGACGACCGGTGTAATTTGCTTTCGAGGCGAATGGTGGAAGGAATCGTTCAATCAATTCGGAGGTGGAGATGAAGGCATTGCGTCCGATTCTGGCTGGTACCATTCTGCTGCTCCTCGCAACGGCACTTCAAGCACAGCTCAGCACGCGAACCAGCGCCTACGGGACGAAACCGGGGTACATCGACGATGCGACACTCATTGTCGAACCGCATGGTGCCTACGTTGCGCAAACACTCATCTTGACCTACGGCGACCATGGACAATTCGGCAATTCCCCCGAGGTGGAAATCGATCACCGATTCCGTCTGCCCGCCAACGCCGTCGTGAACGATCTCTGGTTATGGATCAGCAACATTTGCGTGCGTGGCAGGATCATGAGCACATGGTCCGCACGCGCCGTTTACGACAGCATTGTCTCGAGCCATCGCGATCCGGCATTTCTCGCAAAAGATGGCAGCACCTTCGAACTGCATATCTATCCGCTCGCCTCTGGCTCCACGCGGAAGATCAAGCTCATGTTCATCACGCCGACGATTTGGCTGGGCAGCACGGCGGCGGCGGAACTGCCACTGAAAATGCTGATGGATAACAACGCCGATCGGAAACCCCTGCACGTGGTGTTCAAGGCGGCAGAGAAGGTGTGGGGCGAACCGACCATTGAGGAACTCCCCGCAGACAGGTTCGGGGACTGGAAGGATTCCGCAGGCGCTTCCTACAAATCCATGCACCTTGTGGATGTATCGGAACTGACCGGGCTCACTCTCAAATTCAACATGCAATTCCCGGACGGTTCCTACTTCGCCGCGTCAGAGCAATCCAACGACGGGACATATTTCCAATTCGGATTCGATTCAGGAGCGCTCTTTCAGCTACGTATCGATTCCACCGCGAAGCGCCTTCTGCTTGGCCTCGATCTGAGCGGCAGCCATTGCAAAAAGTACTCGACCCTTCTTCAGCCGCTGATACAGCTCTTGAGTTCCGCAGCCAAACCGCAGGACAGCATCAAGTTGTTGGTCGCCGGCGCCAACAAGGTTCGTCACGTGCTACCGGGCTGGATGCCGGGGCAGGCAGACAGCATCGATGCCTGGATACGATCACTTGCGAACAGCGCATGGGGGCAGGAGATTGAGAAGGAGGTCTTTCCACATGTCCTATTCTGCGACGATCTCGCCGTCACATGCTGGGAGTTCCCCAGTTTGGACGACTATGCAACGCACAGCGAGTACTCTGACCTTTTCTCCGCACTACAGCACTTCCACACCGCGGATGTCATCGCCTCGTATAAACAGGGCTATGAGGCATACGAGAGCACGGCCTCTCATTTCGACGAGATCATCGCGCGACTGGACAGTTTCTTCGTACGAGGTGGGAGATTTCTTACCTACTTCGACCACAACCGAGTCCGTGGCGACCAGATTTGCCGACAGTACATCCCGGGGTTGTCAGTGAAGATGATTCCAGAAGCGAATCAAACCTTGCACAGCAACAGGCAGGGCAGCATCGGGAGATTTTTCCCCGAAAGCTTCATGCACGTCAATTTCAATCATCTCACCTATACACCGGATACCTCTGTCATTGTCGAGGTCGCGGACGACCTGGGACGGCCGTACGTCATCTCCAAAAAAATCGCCAACGGCCTGCTGGTGATAAGCGCCCTCTGGGAGTTCCGAGACGATGCCGCTCAAAAAACCGACATCAACGTCGCGCTGCTCGGGCTGAACGCATTCACACCCGCACAGCTTCTCACCGCCCTGCTCGACAGCGTCCGGGCGACCTTCGACCATGATGGTTTCGATGAAGCGATGGTACTGAGCAATTCGGACTCCCTGTTCGAGACTTCGGACGCGCGGGCCTGGACTGCGAACTATGCTGCCCGCTATGCGGGTGCTGCACCGCGGATCCATACGATCAACCTGCTCGACGGCTCGGTGTACAGACCCGCTTCCATCACCGAAGACCGGGTCCAATACCTCGGCTCCGGTTACCTGCTGAAAACGGTGGCAGACACATTTCACGGATCTCATTACAAGCTCGACACCGATCCTTGGATCTCCGTTATAACGTCGAGGAACCGCTATGCCTTTCCTTCCATGGACTCGTTGTCGGTTGTCGTAGCGGTTGACGCGGGGGCGGGGGAGCTACGGCAGGTCATGGAAGTACATCCCGTGCCGAGCGACGGGAATAAGCCGCGCTTCTTTATCGGTGCCGCAAGCACCTCGCACACACTGACGTTCGACGTGCACGCGCGATTTGCGGGTAGCGCCGCTGTGCAGACCGTCCGGGTATCTCTGGATGTGCCCTCCGACACGACAATGATGGATCGGATCGTCCCCATCATGTTGGCCAACGAGAATCTCAACACGCTGTTCCTCACGGCGCCCGAGGATACCGCCGCCATCGTCAACCTCGCGATGAAGCACCGCCTGCTTTGCGATTACACGGCTTTCCTTGTGCTCGACGCCGATACGATCATATACAAGGACGATCCCGACACACAGGATGCCTCTCCCGTACCTGTTTCGGCGACGCTGGATTCTCTCACGATGTCTGTCTACCCGAATCCCTTCTCCGGCAGTGCCACCATTTCGATCAGCGCGCCCAAGCCCTGTGTCGTGCGCGTCGCGGTGTTCGACATGCAGGGCCGCAAGGTCCGCACCATCAGTTGGGACGAACAGGTGTCCGGAGCGAAATCCTATATCTGGGACGGCACGGACGATGAGGGCAACCGTCTCATGACCGGACTGTATTTCATCACTCTCACGGCGCGTGAGGCGGCGGGGACGGGCACGCGGATGATTGTACGCATGGTGGCGCTGCGGGACTGACCGCGACTCCGTATCCTGCGCTCTTGCGGTCAGGCGGGTCACAACATGATCGCGAGCTTCTTTCATGCGGCGGGTCGCGATGGCCCGCCCGCGGTGAAGCGATGGAGGCCCGGTTCGCACATCGCGGAAATATCTCATTCCAACGTTGAGGGCTACGGCACAATGTCATGCGCGGCAATCCGCTGAGGCAGAACGCCTTCCGTGCCGGGAACCGCGACATTGCAAACTTTTCGATAGAAATCGGGTCAACCTACCGCCGAGTCGAGAGCGTTGTCCGCCGATTAACGCAATCTTCAGGAGGTTTTCATTCCGCATTTCCCGGCACCCGGCCGATTGTCGGCTGCGCTGCCGAACGATTGCCACTTCGTCACTGTCCCAGTATCCTTCCCTCTTGAAAGCACGAAAATTATCGTCGCCCCGCGACGGTGTCTGCGCTGGCGCGAGGGGGGTGTGTCGCTTTCGCGGTAGCGTCATATTGCGCATGAGCGGAATAATGGATACTTTGCACCGGATATCCTCATTACCCTTTGTCGCCAGCGCGCGGTATGCGCGGTTGACTCCCGAAGAGGCCCGAACGCTGCTTCGCGATACAACCCTCGTTGCCCAGATGAACACCATTCATAGGAGAGATGTATGAGTGCCTTCCACCGCATTCCCGTGATTGTGACCCTCTTCCTTCTGGCTGCCACACTCGGCGCGCAGACGCGTACCATCACCTTCTCCGGCAAGGAGGACGGCGGCACGCGCACCGTTGTCCCCGACAGCATCCGCATACGCAACGTGACCAAGGGCGTGGACACGCTGCTGGTCGCTCGCACGGTGTTCGACATCGATTGGCTCACTGGTGTCGATGCGCAGGGACGCGCGCTCGACGGCTTCACCCTGGACGTGGGGCCGGATCGTGCGGGTGGCGGTGGCAGTGTCGTCGTGTCGCTTCCCCTGTCCGGCACGCTGCGCCTCAGCGCGTTTTCCATTCTCGGTGCCGAGGTGGCAAGCACCACGGTCACACTCGGTCCCGGTCGCTACAGTTTCCGCTTCGACGCGACGGGTATCGCCAGCGGCACGTATTTCATCAGTGCCGCGATCGGACGGGAGACGCGGACGACGAAGTTGCAGGTATTCCGCGCATCCTCCGCGGGTACTCCCCGATTGCAGTTCGAAGGCACCGCTCCGGCGCCCATGGGCAAGGCGGTGGCGGATCGCTACACCTTCATCGGTTACGCCAGGGGGTTTCATCCGGATACATTGGCGAATATCGAGCCCGTAGCCGGACGTGATTATCCTTTTTCTTTCACCCCCCTGCCCTCCAACGAACTCGTGATCGGTGCACCGCGCGAAGTGGCCTCGGGTACAGTCACATCCCAGGGTGGGACGATAAAAGTTGTCGGCGCAGGTACACCGCTCACCGGCCTGGAGATCGTAGTGCCGAAGCAGGCATTCACCGATGCGCGAAGTTTCACTGTGTCATATTCCCCCATACTCAACCACGGTTTCGACGACAAGGTGAAGGTGCTCTCCCCGCTGATCACCATCTCGAATGGTGGCGGCTATGCGGATTCGGTCATGCTTGTGAAAATCCCCATTCAGTTGCCGCCGGGGTATTTCGCGATGGCTTTTTTCATCGATCGGGACACGCGCACGCTGGAAGGCATTCCCATCATGGCTTTGAACGATGACGCGGTGTACATCGCATCCAAACATTTTTCCATCGATCATCTCGGCATGGCCAAGTCCTCGCTGCGGAAAGTGGCGCGGAACTGGGCGGACGTGCTGGTGCTCGGGGTTCGTACGGGAGATCTGGCTGGAACCATCACGTCCACCTTCACGCCCGGTGTGGATGATTGGGAGTTCATCAACTTCGGCTCGTACCTCGCGCCCGGCGGACATTGCACGGGACAAAGTCTCACCGCGATATGGTACTTCCTCAATAAAAAGCAGCGCTTCAATGCTCCACCGCTGTTCAATCAGATGGACGAAGTGCATGTGGATTCCATGTGGATGGACAATGTTCGCGGATACCGCTTCGCATCGGTGGTGTGGAAAGGGCTGGCATGGAATAGCCGCAGCAACTGGCGGAGAAACCACTTCCAACCCGTCGGCACATCGAAAATCAGTATGGACAGTCTGCATTACCTCGCCTTCGCATTTTCGATACAGAATACCGGACTTCCGCAGCTGACAGAAATCTGGAGACAGGCTGGAAGGGAGTGGTTTGGTCACGCGATGATTGTTTATGGAGTGGATTCCGGAAAGGTTCTCATTGCCGACCCGAATTTTCCCGGAAAAGTCCGAGGCACGCAACTGGAACTTGGCCGCTTCAAACCTTACTCCTCCGCCGAGAAAGCCGGCGAACCTGGCGAGCAATACCCGGAGATTCATTATATCGCGAACTCTGCCATCGTCCCGGTGGGTCTGATTGAAGACAGGTGGCGCGAAACCTTTGCCGGCAGCATCGGTACCGTTCCGCCGAACACCTTTCCCGAGACCGAACTCTTCCTGAAAAGCGGTGAAAGCTCGACCGCCCTTCCCGACATCGTCGAGACAACAACGAACGATGTGCTCGTGTACGCCACCTGCGGCAGTTGCGCCGCAACCTACGACGGAGAGCGCACGCCGATACGGTTGACCGACGAGAACGGGAATTTCATTGCCTGGACGGATGGAACGGGCATGCTACGTATTCCCGCCAAGGCCGGTAGTACGCGGTACGGGTTGACGATATACGGATTCACCAAATCCGATTTCACGGAGAGCGGCTACATCACATTCCGCTGGTTGACGGTGAAGCGCAAAACCTTCGTGGCCGCTTCGGTGAACAGTGGCCCGCTGCAAGGACATTATCGCAACGAGGACAGAACATCGGGGCAGCTCGTGGTGACGTACAGTGATGAACCGGTGGTCATCACCTACCTCGACACCGGTTACGAGATCGGAGTGTACGGTACGTACAGCGGCAATGTGTACCGCTTCGACACCACCTATATCAAAGGTGGCAACACCTTTACCGACCGTATCACCATCGAGCTGGACTCATCCATGGGCATGGTGAAGAACTACACCATACAGCGCATCTACATTCAGCCCGGGAGTTGGACCGACGATATCACCATCAAGGGACAGAACATCCCATTGGAGGCGAACGGCAACACCGAGGAGTATCAGCGCTATCTCTTCACTGGCGAGGAGGTGTGCAAGCATATCACTTCGGTGGTGTACACGTTCCGTCGCCTCGATCGGGATTACACGCAAACGCTGGAGAGTTTCACCTGCCGACCAAATACAAAAATCCAGATCGTGCTCACGAAGCGCTAGTGATCCGCCACAGCACTTCTCTTCGGAGTCGCAATCACAGACACACCCTCCGCGCGGAGGGTGTGTCTGTATTGGATAACTGATACGAGAACGAATTCGGGACTTCGAAGCTGGTGGTACCACCAGCCCCCCATCAGCGATACCTGGAAGCGGAGAAAGCAACGCGCATCACTGCGTCGCGCATTGTTGATGGAAGCGATGCGACTGGCGAGTGTCAACCAAACACTTGTCTGTCCGGGCTGCTGGCACCGTTGGCTAAACAGCCGCCGCGCGACCACTCGACGCGGCGCGCGTTGAACGAGGATCCTACCTCACCCCATACCCCGGAATATCGCGCATGGCTTCGGTGACGGTTTCGCTGCCGCGCGTGTCGAGCTGGTAGCTACTGTCGTCGTTGCGGCGGTACAGCAGGAAGGAGGTGTCGCCGTTCGCGTCGCGCAAGGTGAAGCCCACGAGACGAGGCGCGGCTGTGCGGGGATGCTCCGCGAAGTGCGCATCGAAGCTCGCGAGATCGATGTCGACGACTTCGCCCGACGGAAGCGCGACATCATCGAGGCCGGTCGTTGCGCGCTGATCAGCTTGTTCATGGAACACGAAGAGCTGATCGGTGCTGTAGTCCGTGGTCGTGGCGTTTTCGATGTGCAGGCCGCTGGCATCCACCGTGACATGCAGGAGCGGCGGCGTCTCCTGCGCGCTGGCCATGTGCGCGAGCAGCAGCGTGGCGAGAACAACGGTGCGGATGATCATGCTTCCTCCTCCGGAATGAGTGCGGACATGTTGAGGATATCTATCGCCGATATCCAGCAAAGTAGCACCCTCACTCGTGCCAAGCAAGGCGAGGTTTTGTATGTGCAGGCACGATGCATGTGCGGGCGCGGGGCGTGATGCGCGCACCGCATGCACGCGCACGCCTCCGTGCTTCCCAGACGTGGCACGACAGGCATGGTCACGGTAACGCGTGTCACGGTAACGTGTCAACCGCTCTTTTTTACGGGAATATTTTTCCCTACCTTTCCACGCAACGATTCTTGAAGAGCACCATTTCCCTTCGGCACGTTCGTACTGAATGTGCTCCACCTCGATGATGTGAAGTGTTGATTATAGACGATGAGCACGGGCAACCGGGTTGCATCATATTTACGTATCGGCATCGAGGAGGGCACATGTTTCTCGTTTCGGAATCCCACGACACCAGGTCCGATCTCATTTCGCACAGGCCTTCAAGACACATCCTCCGCCTGACCATCGTCGTCACAGCCCTCTTCCAGTGCATGTTCTTTACAACAAGTTCTGCCCAGAATCCCGGCTGGGACTTTCTCGGCATCCCTCCAAATGCGGGCGCTATCCATCGGCTTATTCAGACTCCCGATCCCTGGAGCGTCATCGCCGGTGCGGATTCGGGAGTATACCGCTTCGAGAATTCCAGCAGAACCTGGAAGCGACTTCTCACCACAACGCACCCCGTGTGGAGTCTGTTGTTGCTTCCGCCCGACACGATATTCGCCGGCACACTTGGAGGAGGCCTCTACCGCTCTGTTGATGGTGGCATCGCTTGGAATTCGGTGAGTGCGTTCCCCCATCAGGATTGCGGCGCGCTGGCGTTGGACGATTCGGGCAATATTGTTGCCGGCTCGAATGATGTGTATGTCAGCCGGGATTTCGGCGACACATGGGAAGCGCTGAACACTTGCCCGAATCAGGGCTGTCGTGTACATGGGTTGAATTTCAGTCCCTATCTGCTCGGAGCAGATCCAGAACGTGGCGATGTGGTTTCACAAGAAGCCGTGCACCGCTTACTTGCGAGGATTCAACCATACACCTCATGGGTACGGACGTTTGGCTGTACCAACGGACTCGAGCATGTGGGACGTATCGCTCATGGCATGGGGATGCACGCTGCGATCGGAGCATGGCTGGACACCGACAGCGTGGCGAACAACACACAGATCGACTCGCTGGTGGCGATAGCCGCGCGCGGTGAGGCGGATATTGCGATTGTCGGGAATGAGTTCCTTCACCTTGATCCTCTGAAAGAAGCGAAGCTGATTGAATGGATCGATACAACGCGAGCGCGCCTGCGGCGCGCCCATGCACCGGATATCCCCGTGACAACGGCGGATACTTACGACAAGCTCCTCAATGCCGCCAGCCTTCTCGATACGGTGGATGTGATCATGGCGAATTGCTATCCCTACTGGGAAGGACGTCACATCGACGAAGCGATTGTCACACTCCATAACGCATCCGCAGCATTGCGCAATCGCAGCAATGGAAAAACCATCATCATCTCGGAAACCGGCTGGCCCACCTGCGGAGAGACGAAAGGAGCTGCTGTTCCAAGTCTCGAAAATGCGATTCGGTATCACCGCGAGGTGGTCACCTGGTCACGCGTTAACTCGGTCCCGGTATTCCACTTCGAGGCATTCGATGAGCGATGGAAAGTCGCCAAGGAAGGCCAGCGTGGTGCTTGTTGGGGCTTGTTCGACGAGCATGAGCAACTTAAACCGGGCATGGACACCCTCTTCGCCTGTTCGGAGACCAACAACACCTGGTCACCAGACACGATTCCCTGCGGAGCACCCGGTATTCCGATGGTACATCTGACGTTCATCCCACCGTGGAAAGCTAACCCCGCCGAACTCATTGGACGCGTGTGGCATGTGAATCCTCAGGACTACCGAATCGTGGTGTACCTCTATGCGTGGCACAGTCAGTGGTGGAGTAAACCATGGGCTGACAGTTTGATCCTGGAGATCGATCCGGCGGACTGTTCGTTCCGTTGCCCGATCACGACGGGTGGCGTCGATCATTTTGCTACGAGATTCGCCGTGTTCCTGATTCACAAGAGTTTTACTCCGGATACCTGTCTCCCATGCGTGGATTCCATTCCCCGAAGGATGTACGATAGTTCAGCGGCCTATGTCGAGTATGACCGGGATCCCTGTGGATATTTTCGCTCGCTGCTCGTCCGCTCCGATCTCATACTCGCCGGTTCGGAAGCGGCAGGCATTTTTCGAACGACCGACCGCGGACAGCATTGGTCCCGACAGGATGACCCGAAAACCGAACCCAGTGCGGTACTGGATATCATAGATCGGGATGACATGGGGACATTTAAAACCGCGCAGTGGGAAGGCATAATTCGGGGTGATTGGGATGGCGCGGTGTGGCATGGCGCACTGCCGAGTCAATTCAAGACGGGTTGGATGGATAGCGATGTAACACCCGACGGATGGTCCATGCAACTTGCCGCAGCCACGAATCATGGTGTGCGTATCGCGACAGATCAAAACAATATTGAGTTCAATGAAGCCGGACTGCAGGTCACTCAGACGACCGCAGTGGCATTCTCCCCGCTTGTGACGGATAGCACCATACTGCTCTACGTGGGAACCGCCGATACAGGTGTGTATCGCACAATGAGAATGATCAACGATGCGGAGAGCCCCGTCGCATTTCCAACATCCATGGAAATCGGAAGGCCGTATCCCATGCCAGTCAAATCCGTGGTGACAATCCCGGTACGAATAGTCCGACCAGGTACCGTCCGCATCGAGATCGCTGACGCGCTCGGCAGGACGGTTGGCACGGTGTTCGATGGCTACATGTCGTCATCATCCTCGACGTTGCAATGGGATGCGAGAGGACGAAGCCCGGGGCTGTACTTCCTACGCATGATCTCGCGCAACAACACTGCAGTGGCACGGATATTGGTTGTGCCGTGGTAGGGTCCGCGTGTGCTGCGACATCCATCGAACAAACAGCGGGGCTCCATGGCCCCGCCTTCCTATTATGCAGCGGGCAAGGTAGCTGCCATTCCCATGCATTCCGATCCATACATACTCGATACCGACACTTTTCGAGATGGACATTCACGCAGACCGAGCAGTCACGATGGCGAAGCAACTATCTCGGGGACTCGAACAGGACACTGATGCTCCGCCTCTCGTGAATGCGGCGAATCGCCTCTCCGAGCAATGGCGCGATGGATACAATTTCCAGTTTACTCGAGCGAAAGGCACGCACCGACTCAACGCTATCAGTGCAATACAGGCGCTCGATCGGACTCGCTTCGAGTTTCGCGATGCCCTCCTCGTTGAAGAGGCAGTGTGTGATCGCCGCGACGATTCTCCGCGCTCCAAGGTCTCGCAAGCGTTTCGCCGCCTCGATGAGTGTTCCACCTGTGGTGGAAAAATCGTCAACGATCAGCGCGGTTTTATCCTTCACATCGCCAATGATTTCGTACACCTCCGCACGCTCGTCGTGTCCCTTTCGACTCTTGTTGGCAATGGCGAGTGGTAGACCCAACGTTTCGGCATAGGATCGCGCGGTTTTGACAAAACCGACATCTGGCGAAACGACGACGGAATCTTGATCCAGTTCCTTCGCAAGTGCTTTGCACAATGTGGGGTACGCACGCAGATCGTCCACCGGAATGGTAAAAAATCCTTGAATCTGCGGAGCGTGAAGATCGAGAAAAACGATGCGGTTCGCCCCCGCTGCCTGCAGCGCATCGGCACACACCCGGGCACGAATCGAGACGCGAGGCTCATCCTTCTTGTCACCCTTCGCATAAGCGAAATATGGGACGAGAATGGTGACCGACGCTGCACTGGCGCGCCTGAACGCATCGACCCAGAAAAGGAGTTCCATGAAATTGTCGTTCACTGGATAGGCAGTAGACTGCACAAGAAAAATGTCCTTCCCACGAACATTCTCACGTATCCGAACGAAGATGGTCCCTTCGGAGAAGTGTATGACATCCTTCTCACCTTGTCGCACTCCGAGGTGCTCACTAATCGCGGTTGTCAGGTATGGACTTCCAGTACCACCAAAAATAGAGATCGAGTCATCGGGATGCATCAAGTATTCCTCCTTCTCGTTCTGGAATGTGCTCCATCATACAAGCACGCCATGGACTCCACTCCCAATTTAAAGCTCGGCGAGTGGAGATGACTGCTCTCCGCGCTGCTCACATGAATCTTCAAAAACAATGTTTGTCTGGCATAATCCAGCCGTTCATTTCTCAGTAGTTAATCAATCGCTGTAAAAATGGTGGCAGGTCCTCAAAGCGACGCACAATGCGCCTGACCCACCGTTCACACTGTTCCCATGGATCGGATAGATCGAGATAATCCTGGCTCTCGGAGACGACGACTGAGGTCCAGGATGCACTCGCCGTCGTTCCTGCCGCGTGCATGTCGAGGATGGCTTTACCTCGTATATCACTCCGCGTTCCGGTCTCGGGAGGATGACGCAAGGCGGCGTTGATTTCTTCATCGCTTATGAGGCGGTGCCGTAGCAGTCCCGCATTGTCAAGACGACGGAAGAGTCCGTCATCACCCAGTGTATGGTAACCAATATCCAAGCGGATCAGATCAATAATGTTGTTGATGATTCCGTGTAAATCCGGTGACTCGTTGAACGTGGCCTGATGGATGGCGAATGTGTCAGGATAAAGATGCCGGAGAAAACCTTCACTCATGTTTCGCAGGATAAACACCGGAATTCTGCTCGCATGGATAGCGGACCACCAGAGATTGATCTCGCCCCAACGTCGGCCGTGATTCGAAAGATAGTCGCTGAACAACCTTCTTTTGATGAAGAAGTCCAGCATCAGCGAAAGGCGGTCGTGTGGATCACCCGATTCGATGAGAGACAGAACGTGATCGAGGCGCTCCAGCGCTTCGTTTGCGTAGGAGGGAAGCGCGTGTTGATACTTCTCGAGAACGGCAAAATAGCGGCGCTGAACCTCACACGGCGTGAGCCGATGATACCGGTCAATCTGCACGTGTGATGATGGGTGATCAGAAATCGAGCGAAACAGCTGTGTACTGTTAGTGATACAGATATCATCGACGAAAGAAACGCCGAGATCAATCAAGTGCATTACCATGACTGTGATTGCGGAAAGATACATGCCAAGCTCGGACATCAGACTATCGTCCATCTCGAGATGTTGTCTACGATAAAACGGATACGCCTGACCACAAAGACTCTCATCGCGTTGAGACACAAGCGAGAGTTCGTAAGGAGCGCCACACTCCTTTCGTATATGCGCTGAGCGCTGAAACACTGCGATCGAGGAACAGGTGGGATCGTGTGAGAGCGTTCCAGCCCCAGAGTACACTCGGGTGATCAAGAATGGAACGAGTTGCTGTCGCAAGAAGCCCAGAGATATCCTTCGATGCATCAACACCGACCGATGCATCCCTTGCGTGGTTTCGCCACGTGTATACCCGTAATCCCTGTTGTTCTTGATCAATGCGCAGCGTTCGTACGGCCTCTCGTCAGTGACGCTTTTGACAACGCGCTCGAGCATTCGCTCGATAGTTCTCTCGTAAATGACCGCTGAACGGAGATCCTGCACTTCCGGTGTGGCAACTTCGATTCGATGTCCTCGCTCACGACAAAGCTGGCCACCCCAGGAGAAGAACCTCCCATGCGGCAGATCGGCACTCGGAAGATGCGGGTAGTCTCCGAGCTTGCCGTACAGATGCTTGATGAAACGCTCACGCGTTTCATCAAGCGAATCCATGGAACACGTTGGTTCCACCGACTGGCACTGTATCGCGAATTCGATTTCCGAACCGAACAGAGGCATGGCGCAATCGTGCTCCCTGCCTTCTATTCGGCCGAGATGCGCTGACGCAGGCCTCGGTACATCACCGTGGAATCAGCCTCCCCCAGGTAATTCGATATCATATCCTTTTCAAGAGCGCGCTGGGCTTGAAGATCCGGCACCGGCGGCTGCGTTCTGGAAGGTGGGCGCTCCAGAGCAACCGTAAGTGGTTCACGCATCTTCATCCCGTGCTTCGTTGCCTCCGGAATGACAGCTGTTTCATCGAAGAATTCGGTCATGATCGAGGCTCCTGTGTATGTGTATTGCTGTGGGTATCATGGATCGTGAGTTCATGGGATCGCAGCGTGGCACAATGGGTGAACATACGTTCGCAGTTCTCCCACAAGCGGTCCGCCGCGTACATGCATTCTGTGCGATGCAGAGTTGCGATGGGATAGCGTACCTGAATCCCAAGCCGACCACGCTGCAACGCAAGTCGGACTCCGCCACTTGACGACGCATTGTACTGGAGTATGAAGAAAGCGAGCCTCGATCGCGCGCGCGGGTTGAAGTGGGCGATGTGGATCCCGCTTGGGATTGAGAACGTAATGCTGCTCCCTTGGAAATGCGCAAGAATCGAGTACTTCTGTTGATCCACAGCTATACAAGGCTGAATGGTGTACTCAACGTCGTCGAGAGCGTTTTCCCCTGGCTCCGGGGTGATGCGCCATGCCCTTTCCGCTGCGGCCATGTGCAATGCATGAAGCGCTTCGATGTTTTGATCGCTGTCATCGTACCTTTCGATCAGGGACAAGCGCTTTCCAGCCATTACGCCAAGGGAGTCTTCTATACAGGATTGCACAGCCTGTTCCAGATCCCGAGCGCGTCGCTGGTCATAGCGGGGAATTTCGCCTCGCACTACAATTCGTAAGTCAGCATCCAATCCAACCCGGACCAAGGGGTAACGTTGACTGAGCAGAACCAGCGCCCAGAGAATGTCCTTTCGAGGAAACGATTCCCTCTGGAAGCACGCGGTAATTCCGACTTCCACATCCCCAAAAGCGACCGTGGTCGATTCGAGCATACTCGTTCCGATGGTATGCTGGGAATGTGAGCAATTCTCATGTCAAACTCAAATCCATCTCTTGCATCGCACCTTGATAGCTGCCCTTCCCACGGGAAAACTGGTCACAGGATCCGTCTTCAATCAAGCCGTACTGTGTGAGTAATCATATCACAAAAGTTTGCAGGGCTGACCGGGCAACTGTAAACCATCTCAGTTTTCGTCAGAGATGGCGTCTTCCTGATCTTGATAGGATTGCATTACGAGAGCATTTCGCTTTCAGCGGAAGGAGATTTCGAGGCGGCAGACAAAAAAAAGCTCCCCTCGGCGTGCCCAGGCCAAGGGGAGCTAGAATGAGGTGAGCAGTTCTAGAAATCAAACAAATCGCTGAAGAAGTCCTTCTTCTTGCGCTTGCGCTCGTGGTAGTGGTAGTCGTCGTCGCGGTGCGTGGAACGCGGGGCTTCGACGGGTCGGGGATCGGCGCGACGCGGGTCCGGCTGCGATGGCGGCTCGGGCTGAATGTCGTCGAGCGAGCGTTCGATGATTTTATCCAACTCTCCCCTGTCAAGCCAGATACCGCGGCAGGACGGGCAATAATCGATCTCGATTCCCTTGCGCTCGGCGATCTGCAAGGCGGTGTCGGCACATACGGGACATTTCATACTTCCTCCGGATTTCCATTGATGGCGTTGGTCACTTCAGCGCAACATCGGAAACGGGGAGGCGGGTTCCTTTTGCCCGAAGCGCGGGCGGGTTCCGCATCCACAACGACGCGCCGGCATGTCGTTCTGTAATCGATTTGTAATGTCCTGCACTTGTGTGGTGACGCTCACGGCAGTAGTTTTCCCGAAACATGCGCGCATCGCGTCGATTCGCAGGAAATCCGTTTTTTCCGGAGCTTCCCTTTGTTCAAGTCAACACCCGGTCATCGCGTTCTCTTTCGTCTGATGCTCATGGCATTGCTGTGCGCCATGCTTCCAACTTCATCCGCCCTGACGCAGGTGCTGACCGTGGGTTCTGCACTGCAACGGGATGATATTCCGGGAACGCTGCTGCGACCCGAGGCGAAACTGGCCTGGCCGCTCGCCGATCATCTCGTGTCGCGCACAGCGTTGCGGTCAGTGCTGGGAGAACAGTCCGATTTTCAGGGACTGCCGCGCATCGTCACCTCGCTACACACGCTGGATCAGGAGGTGGAATTCCGCTCTCCAGCTGACGCCATTGCGATCATGCTGGGCGGGAGTCTTTCGGCGACGAGGCGCGTGCTCGTGGGAGATGCGCGCTTCGCGCTGCGGTATCATGGACAATGGCTGTCGGATTTCACCGGTAGCGGCATCGACACACGCATCGAGGCGGAAGCGGGCCGCGCGCGCGATGTGAGCGTGGTCACCGCCGTGGACCGCAATGTGAGCAGCGACTACGTCCGCATGGAAATGGGGATGTCCTACGCCGCACGGCTGCACGCGGTGCTGCATGCCACGCGCCACTGGATGAACGACGGTAACCGCAAGGACGCCGCCTACGCCTATGTGTTGCTCGATGTGCTGCGGGAACCGCTGCTCTCGCTGGGCTACGCCTGGTCGTGGGCCGACAGCGAGTGGTCCACCTGGCGGGCCACCGGCACACGCTACGATCCGCGCAGGCGCCTGTACTCCTGGGATTTCAGCTACCATCCCTACTTCACTCCGCTGAAGGAGCGCGGCCACACCGCCCTGCTACTGCTGCAATGGCCGCTGGCGGAAGCGGTAACGCTGCGTGGCAAGGCCTCGATTCCGTTGTGGTCGGCGGGACGCCTGAAGTGGCTGCCCGCGAGCGGCGCCCTGCCGTGGCCGTATGATTTCGATGCGACCTACGAGATCCGGGATATACTCGCCACGCAGTACGAGGCGGGTGTGTTCGTGCAACTCGATGAACGCTTCGCGCTCGACCTCGGCGCGGAGTATTTTCGCAAACCCTACTATCGCTATGGCGCGGGACACTTGACCGTGCTGGTCAATCTCGCTCCGGCCGAATAGCTCGGGCGCGACACATAGAGCCATGAAGTTTATGAAAAAAGCTACACGCATCGCTTTTCCATCATCCATACCATCGCCGGCACGGCGGGAGGAGGCAGCATGATCGTGGTCATTCTGTGCGGCGGACGCGGCACACGCATTCGGAATGTGTCGGAGAGTATTCCCAAGCCCATGTTGCCAATCGGTCCGCAGCCCATTCTCTGGCATATCATGAAGCTCTACGCGCATCACGGCGTGAAGGATTTCATCCTCTGCCTGGGGTACAAGGGCTGGAAGATCAAGGAGTATTTTCTCAACTATTACGCGATGACGACAGACTTCACGCTCGATTTGCGCAATGGCGCCTCGGTGGAGTTCCACGGCCAGCGCGACACGGATTGGCGCGTCACCTTGGCCGAGACCGGCCTGGACAGCATGACCGGGGCGCGGCTGTGGAACGTGCGCAAGTATCTCGAAGGCGAAGAGCATTTCTGCCTCACCTACGGCGACGGCGTGGCCGACATCGACATTGGCGCGAGCATTGCCTTTCACAAAGCGCATGGCAAGGTTGCCACCATCGCTGGTGTGCACCCGGCGGGGCGCTTTGGCGAGATGCATTTCGAAGGCGATCAGGTGTCGCATTTCCACGAAAAGCCGAACATCACCGAAGGCCGCATTAACGGTGGCTTTATGGTGTTCGACGCCAAGCGCGTATGGGATTATCTCTGGCCCGAGGAGCAGTTGAGTCTAGAGGCCGAGTCGCTTCCCGCCATGGCGAAAGCGGGCGAGATGATGGGCTTCCGCCACGACGGCTTCTGGCAGTGCATGGACACCGCGCGCGAATACGAAATGCTTAACGCGATCTGGCGCGGAGGCAAGGCGCCGTGGAAGGTGTGGGACTGAGCGATGGAACACGCGTTCAAGCAGTACTACGAAGGCAAGCGCGTGCTGGTCACGGGCGACACGGGCTTCAAAGGATCGTGGCTGAGCATTTGGCTCAGGGAGCTCGGCGCCGACGTCACGGGCTACGCTCTCGAACCTCCGTCCGAGCCCAACAATTTTTCCATCTGCGGCCTGGCCGGGAAAATCCGTCACGTGCACGGCGACGTCCGCGACCTGCCCGCGCTGATGGCGGTGTTCGAAGAAACGCAGCCGGATGTCGTGTTTCATCTCGCCGCGCAAGCGCTGGTGCGCTATTCGTACGAGGTTCCGCGCGAGACATTCGAAACCAATGTGCTTGGTACCATCAACGTACTCGAAGCCGTGCGCAACACGCCGTCGGTGCGCACGCTGGTGGTGGTGACCAGTGACAAATGCTATGAGAATCGCGAACAGGTGTGGGGCTACAAGGAAAACGACCCGATGGGCGGCGACGATCCGTACAGTGCCTCGAAGGGTGCGGTGGAAGTACTGTTCCGCTCCTATCTGAAATCCTTCTTTCTGCATCGCGAGGGTTTCGGCGGCGTGAGCGTGCGAGCCGGCAATGTGATCGGCGGAGGCGACTGGGGCCGCGATCGTATTGTGCCCGACTGCATACGCGCGCTGCGCGAGGGACGTGCCATCGATGTGCGGAATCCGCTGGCCATTCGTCCCTGGCAGCATGTGCTCGAACCACTGAGCGGCTATCTCTGGCTTGGCACACGCGTGCATGAGGATGTGGAGCGGTTTTCCGGCGGTTGGAATTTCGGTCCGGCGGACAGTTCCGCCAAATGCGTGCGCGACCTCGTGGCGGCCATGATACGCGAATGGGGCGACGGGGCCTGGCGCGATTTGTCGGAACACAACGACCATCGACTGCATGAAGCGGGATGGCTGCGCCTGAGTTGCGACAAGGCCCATTTCATGCTGCCGTGGTCGGCGGTGCTGTCCTTCGAGGAGACCATGGCGTTGACCGTGAAATGGTATCGCTACTTCCACGAGTATCGCGACACCAACATGTATCAGTACTGTGTGCATCAAATTCGCGAATACACAAAACTCGCTCGGGACAAGGAGCAGCTGTGGGCCATTTGACGCATGAGTACGGACAGGGCATGACGCGGGAGGATCTTCCGGCGCTCGATGACCGTCGCGTACTTCTCACCGGCGCCACGGGCTTTCTGGGCCGGCACGTGCTTCGGGCACTGCGCTTGGCTGGCGCGGCGGTGTGTGCGACGCATCTGCCTTCGGAGCATCCCCAGTTCGAGAGCGGTGTATCCGGTATTTCTCTCGACATCACCGACCACGACGCCCTGCGCACCTTGCTTGCGGAATTGCAGCCCGACACCATTGTACACTGCGCGGCACACATGGGCAGCGAGCGCAGCTACGCTTTCGCCGAAACAGCAATGCGCGTGAACTTCCTGGCCACGCACAGCATGCTGCTGGCGGCGGGCGATGGCATCGCCGGATTGCGGCGCATTGTGCTGATCGGTTCGGCCGAGGAGTACGGCGATGCGACCGAATTCCCTCTGCACGAGGACATGCCCGCGCGCCCGGTGTCGCCCTACTCGGCGTCGAAAGCGGCCGTCACGCAAAGCGCCATGCTGTACCACACACTGTTCGGTCTGCCCGTCACCGTGCTGCGCCCGTTCATCATCTACGGCCCGGAGCAAGCACCGTGGATGATGCTGCCGCAACTGATCCGCCATGCGCACGACGGACGGGATTTTCCCATGACGCCCGGCGAGCAGACGCGGGATTTCGTCTACGTGGAGGATGTTGCGCGCGCCATACTTCTCGCCATCGCGGTGGAGGAAGCAAGCGGACAGATTTTCAACATCTGCTCGGGAGAAGAGCGCAGCATACGCTCGGTCGCGGAAGAGACCGTGCGCCTTATGGGCAATCCCGTGCGCCTCGACATCGGCGCCCTCCCCTACCGCAGCAACGAGGCGATGCGACTGGTGGGCAGCAACGACAAGGCGCGGCGCATCCTCGGGTGGACGTCGCGCATCCCATTCGACGAGGGCCTGGTCCGCACCATCGATTGGTACCGCCGGAACGGTTTCGGCGAGTGAAGGTGAACTGTTGTTCTTTTTTCCAGAAAGCACGCTCCGCATGAACGCATCGATATTCGCCCTGTTCTTCCTTTTTCTGCTTTCGAGCGCGTCACAAGCGCAAAGCGCGTTTCGCAATGCCACGGCGGATTTCGACAAGGGAGATAAACTGTACTCCGAGGAGCGCTACAAGGAAGCGCTGCGCGAATACCAGCGCCTGCCCGTTTCGGTCGAAGCACACAAGCGCATCGGCGCGGCACAGATCAAGTTGTGGGACATGAACGCCGCCATCGCATCGCTGCGCAAGGCGGTGGCCCTGGCCGAACGTGACAGCGAAGCGCTGGCGTTGCTCGCGGAAGCACTGAGCTGGAAGGGCGACTTCGATGAAGCGTCGGCGCTGTACCGGCGCTCACTCGCCGACAAGACCGCGCCGGTGTCGGTGCGTCTCGGCTATGCACGCACGCTCTCCTGGTCGAAGGACATTGACGGCGCGCTGGAGCAGTACCGCATCGCGACGCGGGAATTCCCCCGCAACCTCGATGCGCACATGGGCCTGGCCGAGATGTTGAGTTGGAAAAAACAATTCGATGCATCCATCGAAAGTTACCGCCGCGTGGCGGAACTCACGGATATTTCCGCATACAAGAGCGTGGCGTTGTCCCGCGTGGGGAAAGTGCAGACCTGGAAAGGCGACATGAAGGCCGCAAAGGAGACGTACCAACGCGCACTGAGATTGAATGCGAAAAACCCCGACGCGATGTTCGGTCTCGGCGAATTGCATGAGTGGGAGGGAAATTACCCGGAAGCGAAAGCCCTTTACCAGCGCATACTGCAAGCGCAGCCAGAGCACAAGGCGGCGAAGGCGAAGCTGATGCAGTTACTGTGGGTGAAGTGAGCATGGCGCTATCCGCTCGCGTGCCGGATGACCACGCCATGCCCGTACCGGGCCGAGCGGCGAAGTTGTTGCTGCACGTGCTGGTGTTCGCCGCGTTTCAGAGCATGCTGTTCTTCGCGCTGTGGTGGTTCGATCCAGGGCACACCAAGCACCTCGTTCTCTTCGTGCCACTCACCATCGCCACATTCTGGCTGTTTCACGAATCCTTCATCTACTGGTTTTATTTGCTCGGCATGCGCGCACCGCGGCATCGCACCGCCGCCGAGGGCCTGCGTGTGGATGTGTTTACCACCGCCGCGCCGGGCGAACCATTGGACATGTTCGCCCGCTCACTTCCCGCGCTCGTGGCCATGCGCTATCCGCATCGCAGCTACCTGCTCGATGGCAGCGGCAGTGCGGAATTGCGCGCGCTGGCGGAATCGCTGGGGATGGAGCGCATCGACTGCACGGATGTGGGAGGTGCCAAGGCCGGCAAGGTGAATCATGCGCTGGCGCGGACCTCGGGTGATATCGTGCTGGTGATCGATCCGGATCACGTGGCGCGGGAGGATTTTCTCGATCGCGTACTCGGGCATTTCGACGACGAGCGTGTGGGTTTTGTGCAGGTCGTGCAAGGCTATCACAATCAGGGCGCGTCGTTTGTGGCGCGCGCGGCGGCGGAGCAGACCTACGGATTCTACGGTCCGATTCTCATGGGCATGCATGGCTACGGCTCGCCGATTGTGATCGGCGCGAACTGCACATTCCGCCGCGCGGCACTGGATTCGATAGGCGGACATGCGGTGCATCTCGTCGAGGACTTCGTAACCTCGCTGCGCCTGCACGCGCGGGGTTGGCGATCGGTGTATGTTCCGGACATCCTGTGCCGGGGATTGGTGCCGGAGGATCTCGGCGCGTATTTCTCGCAGCAGTTGAAATGGGCGACGGGCATGTTTCGCGCCTTGTTCACGCAGCTGCCGAAGCATGTGGGACAACTGCGCGGGTGGCGCGCGCTGAGCTACGTACTCAGCGCGACGTATTATTTCAACGGCGTGCCGATGTTGATCAATCTGCTTCTGCCCATCATCTTTCTGTTCTCAGGATGGTGGGCGGTGGAAATGCCGATCAAGGGATACTTCGCCCATCTGCTTCCCTTTGTCGCGAATTTCCTGTTGCTACATCTCGTCGCGCAGCGCTGGATGCGCCACCCATCCGAACGCGGACTGCAATGGCGCGGCGCCCTGCTCAAGCTGGGGAGCTGGCCGGTGTACGTGCTGGCTTTGCTGTATGCCATTGCGGGTGTGAATGTCCCCTATCTCCCGACGCCGAAAACCCGCGGTGTGCGCGGGAGCGCCTGGCTGGTGCTGCCGCATGTGGCGGTCATGCTTCTTTCGCTCGCGGCCTTGCTGTACGCATGGCAATCACCCCTACGTGATTTCGATGGCACGCGCTTGATGATGTTCTTCGCCGTGTTGAACATGCTGTTGCTCGCGCCGTTCCCGCTGATCGCGGTACTGGAGCGCCTCCGCGCGAGGGAGCGTGCCGCATGAATAAGCGACGCATCCCCGTATTGCTTGTGCTGCCCGCGTATCTCGCGGCCTTGTGGCTCGCCTTTCCCCACTTCGATACGCTGTACACCGATGGAGTCAGTACGGCACGTGTTATGATCGGACGACTCGCGATGAGCGCGGGAGTGCTCCCCGAACACGACGGTCTGCTGCTTGGCGTGTATCGTCCGGAGTTGCCCTATGCAATGAGCACACTGCGCGGCATGGAGGGACGCATTGGCAAGCGCTTCGACATCATCTCTTTCTACACCACCTGGGGCGACCGCGAGGAGGATCAGTTTCCTTCCGCGCTGCTGCGCGCGGTGGATGAGCACGGAGCGGTGGCGATGATCACCTGGGAGCCATGGACAACGGAGTTCGCCATCAATGCCGGACGCGACGGCGATGCGCTGCGCACCGATCTCGCGGAGATCAGCTCGGGGCGCTACGATGCGTATATCCGCGCCTGGGCACGGGAAGCAGTGGTGTACGGCAAGCCGTTTTTCCTGCGCTTCGCGCATGAGATGAACAATCCGCAGTATCCCTGGTCCACGGCGGCGGGCAACGCCGCGGAGGAATTCATCCGCGCGTGGCGGCATGTGTGGAGCATATTCAACGACGTTGGCGCGCGCAATGCGATCTGGGTGTGGTCGCCCAAACGGGAGGCCCCGCGCGAACTGTATCCCGGCGGCGCGTATGTGGATTGGGTCGGCACGGGCGTGTTCAACTACGGCACACGCGGCGAGGCCTGGTACGATTTCGAGTACCTTTTTGAAAATGTGTACCGCGCTGCCATTGCTTACGACAAACCGGTGATGCTCGCCGAGCTCGCCAGCGTGAACAGCGGCGGCAGCAGGCCGAATTGGTTCAACGATGTCTGGCGAAAGCTTCCCTCGCAGTATCCCGCGGTGCGCGCGGTGGTGTTGTACGACAATCCCGTGGATCGCACCCTGCCGGGACAGGAAATCGACTGGTCCATTCTCGAAGACGACGCAACAATGCAGACTATTTCATCCGCTATCACACAGCAGGTATTCCGCAAATGACCACACGTATGCACATACTCCACCTCACCATTGCGGGCGCCATCGCCCTGTTTTCCGGTACCAGCGTCTTCGCTCAATGGCAGGCGAACGGCGTGGCCGCCTGCGCCGCACAGGGCGAGCAATTGCACGCGGTGTGCGGTGGCGAGGGCCAGGGCACAGTGACGAGCTGGGATGATTACCGCAACGGTACCGGAGATATTCTCGCGCAGAAGCTGGACGCGCTGGGCAATGCGCTGTGGCAGGCCAACGGCGTGCTCGTATGCGGCGCCTCCAATCATCAACTCGCGCCAGTGCTGTGCGGCGATGGAGCCGGAGGAGCGATTATCGTGTGGGAGGATTATCGCGCGGGCCTGTCGGCGGGAGACATTTACGCGCAGCGTGTATCGTCGAGCGGTCAGACGCTGTGGAGCGCGAATGGTGTGGCGGTGTGCACGGCATCGGGTGTGCAAATGCGTCCGGTGATCGCCAGCGATGGTCAGGGTGGCGCATTCATCGCCTGGGAGGATTATCGTGGCAGCAGTGCCAATGTGTACGTGCAGCGCATCGACGCATCGGGTGCGGCGACATGGAGCGCCAATGGCATTCCGGTGGCCACGGTGCAAGGTGCGCGCTACGTGCCCGCGATCGCCGCGACGAATGGTGACGTGGTCATCGCCTGGGAGGAAAACCGCAGCGGCAGCGAATTCGATCTCTACGCGCAGCGGCTGAACGCCGGCGGTACCGCGCTCTGGGGCGGCGACGCACTGGCCATTTGCACCGTCACCGGTGTGCAGGCGCAAATCGCCGCGGTGGCTGACGCCTCGGGCGCGGTGTATCTGGCCTGGCAGGACTATCGCTCCGGCAATCCCGACATGTACGGTCAGAAATTGGGAAACGGCGCCGTGCTGTGGTCGGCCAACGGTGTCTCCGTCTGCAGCGCATCCGGTACGCAGGAGGAGCCCGCTATCGTGGGCGATGGCGCGGGGGGAGCGATTGTGGCCTGGGCGGATTATCGAAGCAATCAGGGAAATATCCACGCGCAGCGCATCGGCGCGCAAGGCGCGGCACTGTGGATGAACGACGGCATCGCCGTCTGTGCCGCACAGGGTACGCAGCACGCCCCCGGCATATCTACCGATGGCGCGGGTGGCGCCGTGATCGCCTGGGCGGATTACCGTGTCGCGGCGGGTGATGTGTATGCGCAGCGTGTGGATGCGAATGGCACCGCCATCTGGACAGCGAATGGCGTCGGCGTGTGCACCGCCAGCGGAACACAGATGGATCCCGTGCTCGCTGCCGACGGCGGCGGTGGAGCGGTGGTGCTGTGGACGGATTACCGCGGCGGTGCCGGCGATATTTTTGCTCAGCGCATCAACCAACACGGAACACCGCTTCCTGTGACTCTGGAGCTGTTCAGCGCCGAGCGCATCGATGGCGATGTGCTGTTGCGCTGGCGCAGCGGTGCGGAGTGGAATGTGCTGGGCTACGAAGTGCATTCATCGAACGGCGATGGAACATGGCGCCTCGAAGGCTTCGTTGCCGCGCTGGCGCATAACGGCGCATCGTACGAATTCCGCGTGCTTGCGCCCACGGCCGATCGTTTCCGCTTGCGCATCATCGACACCGACGGCAGTGAGGATTTCGGTCCGGAATTGCGGGTGAACTCGATGCCGATTTCGATACTGTCGGAGTTGACCACGCATCCCACACCCGCGCACGATCATGTGAATCTGAGTTTCGAAGCTCCCCCGGGTCTCCCCTTGCACATCAGCATTGCGGATATCGCCGGACGGAATTACGTTTCAGACACGCACCTGTTCAGTAGCGGCGGTCGGCAATGGTGGCGTGTTTCGCTCGCGGGATTGCCGCCCGGGACGTATCTGCTGCGGGTGGCCTCGCCTTCCGCGCAGCGGCAGCGATTGATCGTCGTCGCGCGTTGACACCCCGGCAGCCTTCCGGGATTTATCTGTGCTAATCTGCGTGTAATCTGCTCTGAAAATAGTGTCGCTGCCTGCATCATGCGCTTCTGCGCGGTAATGAGTTGAGTAAAGAGTGAAGAGTAAAGAGGAAAGTTTGACGGAAGTCGCCCGAAGCCAAACCGTACTTCCGCTGCCCTCGCAGTCAATC